>Ga0315316_10000829_pt1 | contig 21059 bp, 22 predicted proteins | sample M160m3416metaG_FD_203702 | JGI IMG/M metagenome (GOLD analysis project Ga0315316, IMG submission 203702) | Ammonia-oxidizing marine archaeal communities from Monterey Bay, California, United States - M1 60m 3416 | ecosystem: Environmental > Aquatic > Marine > Intertidal zone | place: USA... | reverse complement strand
GCAATAAGATTGGGAGCAGATGGAGTTTCATTACACATCAACATTGGAGGAAAAGAAGAACCAGAAATGATTGAACAATTAGGAAAAATTTCAGAAGAATGTCACGAATGGAATGTTCCATTACTTGCAATGATGTATCCTAGAGGAGAAAATGTCAAAGATCCACATGACCCAGAAGTTGTTGCACATACTGCAAGAATTGGTGCAGAATGTGGTGCAGATATTGTCAAGACATTATACACAGGAGATATTGATTCATTCAAAAAAGTTACAGAAAGTATTCCAGTTCCAGTGGTAATTGCTGGAGGTCCAAAATCAAAAACTGATTTGGATATTTTACAAATGACTGAAGATGCAATGGCTGCAGGTGCAAAAGGAGTCACATATGGAAGAAATATTTTTGCACATAAAACACCAGATAAAATGGTAGAAGCATTAGCAGGAATAATTTTCAGAAAAGAAACTGCAAAAGAAATGGCAAAGAAAATTGGCAACTGATAAACTTTTGATTATCCAACCAAAAGTTGGAAAAAATCAATTAAGTAAATTTGTAAAAAATTTAGAGAATGAAGGTGTAAAACACATCTATGCAGATCCTAAAGTTATTCCAGATAAAAAAAGTAAAATAAAAACTGTCTTTACAACATCTAACGCAGATTATGTGGTTCTCGGTAAAGATGGAAAAAAGGTGAAAGGTAAAAAAAATGGAAAGCAGTTTAAAATCTTATCAAATAAAGATATTGATGGAGTTTATGAAACTGCAAAAAAAGGACTTGATTTTGTCATAATCGAGGTAAAAGATTGGAAGATAATTCCTCTAGAGAACATTATAGCAAAATTACACAAAATTCACACGAAAATATTCACAATAGCAAAAAACCAAAAAGAAGTTAGAAAGATGTTTTCAATTTTAGATGTTGGAGTTGATGGCGTAATCTTCCAAACAGGCTCCATAGGCGAAGTGCAAGAAACTTTGGTAAATCTTGGAACAAAGAGTTTTGATTTGAAAACTGCAAAAATAACAGAAATTCAAGAGGTTGGAGATGGAGAACGAGTTTGTGTTGATACAGCATCAATGTTGCACAAAGGAGAAGGAATGTTAATTGGAAGTAGAGCGAACTTCATGTTCTTAGTTCATAACGAATCAGTTGGTTCATCATTCACATCACCAAGACCATTTAGAGTTAATGCAGGTGCCGTTCACTGTTATACATTATCACCAGACGGAAATACGAAATATCTATCAGAATTAGAAACAGGTAGTGAAGTGCTAATTCTTAATTCTAAAGGGAAGGCAAGAAGAGCTGCTATTGGAAGATGTAAGATTGAAAAACGACCAATGCTTTTGATCAAAGCAAAGGTGGGAAATGAAGTAGGTGGCATAATAGCACAAGATGCAGAAACTATACGATTTGTAAAGGCAAATGGACAATTAGTGTCGGTAACACATCTTAAAAAAGGTGATTCGGTTTTAGCATTTTCTAAAGAAGCAAGTGGAAGACACTTTGGAATGGAAGTAGCTGACGAATATATTCTCGAAAAATAATGAAATATAAGACCTGTGTATCAATTGGCGAGAAAAACCCAAAGAAACTAAAAATAATTCTAAAAAAAGCACTTTCAAAATCAGATTTTGCTGAAATACGATTTGATTATTTGAAAAAATCAGATATCCCAATAGTTTTGGAAAATTCTAAAAAAAATCTATCAAGATGTGTTTGTACATTACGACCAAAATCTGAAGGAGGTTTATTCGTAGGAAAAGAAGATGAAAGAAAATCAATTTTACGATTAATTGCAGAATATAATCCATTTTTGCTTGATGTAGAATTTAATACAATTCAAAAAGACAAGAAACTGGAATCATATCTTAAAAAATCTAAATCTAAATTACTGATTTCATGGCATGATTTTAAGAAAACACCTAATGAATCACAATTAAAATCTAGATTCAAGAAGATGGAAAAATTTTCAAATGTTGTAAAGATTGTGACTGTGGCAAAGAATGTATCTGATACTTCAAGATTATTATCACTTTATTCGATTAAATCAAAAAATAAGATGGTAGCATTTTGTATGGGAGATCAGGGGAAATTCTCGAGAATACTATGTATGCATTTAGGAAGTCCATTCACATATGTGTCGTTGGGAAAAGCAATTGCTCCAGGACAATTTAGCGTTGATGAGATAAAATCATTACAGAGTTAAGTGGTAGTTGTAATTGCCACAGCACTATACTTTCCAGTTCCAGAATAATTTTCTGCGGCCACTCTAAAATAGTAAGTTTTTTTATCTTCTAGTCCATCAACAACATCAGTTACTTCATCACTTGCAGTATGAGAAAATTCAATCCAAGTTCTATGTGATTTTTCATCAGCTTCGTCTGTAGAGCCATCTCCGTCGTTATCTACTCCATCACTGCCAATGTATAGACTATACTCTATTCTGTAATCAGTTATTCCTTTTACACCTGCAGGAGCAGTCCAGGATAATGTTACTTGATCATCACCAGCAGTAGCAGTCAAACCCCCAGGTGCTCTAATAGCAGAACCTGCATTATATGCATAAGCAGAAGCTTGGCCATAAAACTGATAGATTTTTTCTACAGTTTGATTATCCAGAGTTGCAGTTATCTCAACAGTGTACAAATTACCAATCATCCATAATGTGCCTTTTTGATTCGTTTCTTTTGCCATTACATCATAAGTAAAAAAACCATTTTTTGTTAATCCAGTGTAAGTATGAATTAAACCTTCTTCATTGTATAATGAGATGTCTATGGAAACACCATCTAAAGTATAATCAGCATTTCTGTTAAAGTTTGGTGAAGTGTTTGGATATTTATTAGCATCAAAAATTAGTACGTCTAAAACAAATTTTCCATCAGCAGCAGCATGATTATATCCCTCTAACAACATCAGAAGTGGCGCTCCAGTAACAATTGGAGTCTCAGAAGTTTCTTCTATAGTTTCTTCTACAATAATTTCAGGACTTGACGCATCAACTTCTATAATTCCAACTTCAATCAAATATTTCATTGCATTAATAAATTCAGAATTAGGTATCTGATCGTCTGCCCACCATCCAGCAGTATTTCTAATCCAATCAGGAATTATTTTATCAGGTCCAGGAGGACCTGGGTCTGTTGGAGGAATATAGATAATTCCTTCATTTATTAAAAATTCCAGACCGTTAGTAAATTCAGTTTGAGATATTTGCCTTTCAGACCACCAAGAAGCATTATTTTTTACCCATTCAGGAATGTCTTCCGAGAATGAGAGAGGAGTAAAGGAAATTCCGACTACCAGAATTATCAAGAAAGGAAGTTTATGCATACTCATTCATCTATTTGGTAGAATTAATTTTTGCTATGAAAATTTTCTTTACCAATGAATAGGTTATATCAATCTAAATTGAATTGAAAATATGTTGAAGACATATGCGGTAATTGGAGACCCAATTGAACATTCATTATCCCCAACTATACATAATGCAGCATATAGAGAATTGGAAATGGAATGTACATACATTGCATATAGAGTAATTCAAGGGGACTTGGTTACAGGCATAGAATCTTTAAAAAAAATCAAAATTGCAGGATTTAACGTAACAATTCCTCATAAAATTGAAATGATGAAATATTTGGATAACGTGGATGAGAATTGCAAAAAAATTGGCGCAGTAAATACAGTTCTTAATGATGATGGAATACTAAGAGGCTTTAACACAGATATGGACGGATTTTTAGAACCAATAAAAAGAAAAGATATTAACATAAAAAATTCTAAAATTCTGTTGCTTGGTGCAGGAGGAGCAGCAAGAGCAATTGTAACAGGATTTCAAAAAGAAAACGCCAAAAGTATTACAATTGTCAATAGAACAAAAAATAAAGGTGATGAATTAGTAAAATTTTCAAATGAATTAGGATTAAATGCAATATCGAAAACAATTGGAGATATGAATCAACTTGATTCAAATTTTGATTTTATAGTTAATGCATCATCATTGGGATTAAAAAATGAAAAAAATATCATACCAGAAAAATTTTTGAATGAGCAAACAACAGTATATGACATAGTTTACAAGCCAGTAAAAACAGATTTGATAAATAAGGCAAAAGGAAAAAACTGTAAAATTATTTTTGGGTATGAAATGCTTCTTGGACAAGCAATTCGTTCATTTGAAATTTGGTTGGATAAAAAAGCACCATATGAAGTAATGAAAAGATCTATTCTAGGAGGCTTCTGATGACAAAAATAATAGCAAAGGTATACGGTGCAGTTTCTATAGTAAATGCAATTGCTATAGGAAAAGGATCAACTTTAGGAATTGATACATTTCTAGAAACAACATTAACAAAAAAAGAAGGTAAGGGAATTCATATCACATCCGAAAATAAAACAATTAGTTCACGTTTGATAAATAAATTAATTGAAAATATGATTCCAAAAAAAATTCTAGATAACACAAAATTAGAATTGGATTTTAAATCAAATATACCAACAGGATATGGATTAAAGAGTTCTAGTGCAATTTCATCTGCAGTTGTATTATCATGTGCAAAAGCCTTTGGAAAAACTATGACTGATGATGAGATTTTGAAACTAGGTGCAAAAACATCGATTCAAACAAAAGTCAGCATAACAGGTGCCTATGACGATGCATGTGCATGTCATTTTGGAGGTTTCAATGTAACCGATAATTTGAAAATGAGATTAGTGCATAGGGAATTAGCTCCAAAAGAACTACAGGTAATAATATTTTTACCAAAATCAAGAAAAAGAGGTAATTTAAGAAAATTAAAAGAGTTTAGAGGTGCGTTTGAAAAATCATGGGAATTAGCAAAAAATTCAGATTATTGGAATGCAGGAATATTAAACGGAATTGCAACAACAGCAATTTTGAATTCAGAACCAGATTTAATCATGAAATTGATGGAAAAAGGTGCACAATGTGCAACAATTTCAGGTAATGGCCCTTCAATAATGGCAATTACAGATAAAAAGAATAAATCAAGAGTGCAAAAAGAATTTTCAGGATTAGATGGAAAAATAATGATAGCTAATATGAATAACAAAAAGGCATATGTTCATGAACTGTAAAATTCAAAAATCTAAATTGAATGGAAGAATAATTTGCCCATCAAATAAAAGTTATACACATAGAGCAATTTTTCTTGCAGCATTATCAGATGGAAAAAGCATTGTGAAAAAAATTCTACGTTCAAACGATACACTTGCTACAATTAGTGCATGTAGAGGATTTGGAATTGAGGTAGATGAAGTAGAAGATAAGGTCACAATTAACAATACAATTGATTCAACTGTTCAAAATTCAATGATAAATGCTGAAAATTCTGGAACGACAATCAGAATTGCAATTGCAATTGCTGCATTATCAGGAGGAAATACCACACTTACAGGAGATGAGAGTTTACGAAAAAGACCAATGCAGCCAATCTTAGATTCTTTAGAAACAATGGGTGTAAAAACTGAGTCTGATAATGGAAAACCACCGATACACATCAACGGTAAAATTGAAGGTGATGAGATTAGCATAAAAGGTGACATTTCTAGTCAATTCATTTCAGCATTAATGATAATTGCACCAAGATTACCAGAAGGATTAACAATTAATGTTGAAGGTGAATTAGTGTCAAAGCCATATGTTGATTTAACAATTGCCATTATGAAAAAATTTGGTGTAGAAGTAAAGACTGAAGAAAAATATAAAAAATATCAAATTGTACATCAAATTTACAAACCAACCACATTTTCAATTCCATCAGATTTTTCTAATCTAGCACTACTTTTAGCTGCAAGTGTTTTGTTAGGAGATAGACTAACAATCGAGATAAATTTAGGAGATATGCCACAAGGGGACGAAGCAATTGTGGATATTTTAGAAAAATTAGGAGTAAATGTCACACTAGAAGATGATATCATAACAACAGAATCTCCAACATTATTGAAAGGTGGAAAATTTGATTTGTCAAATACTCCAGATCTCTTACCTGCAATTGCAATTCTAGCATTAAAATCAGAAAAGCCAATTGAAATGTTTAATGTGAAACATGCAAGATATAAAGAAACAGATAGGATAGCAATAATTTCAAGAGAGTTAAAAAAAATAGGTTTGAATGTAGTAGAAAAAGAAGATGGATTGATTTTGAGTAAATCTGAGGAGACACATTCTGCAGAATTAAATTCGGAAAATGATCACAGGTTATTCATGGCATTTTCAATAGCAGGTATGTTTGTTGGAGATTGTACTGTTTCAGATCCGGATGCAGTAAAGGTTTCATATCCAAAATTTATTTCAGATATGAAAAACGTTGGTGCAGATTTCGAATAATATCATGTTCCAAGTTTTATATCATTAGTACATATGGATCTAATTGTTTCAATAGCAGATAAAATTGCAAGTCTACTTGTACGAGGATTATTAGAATCAGGAACGTTTTCAATTTTAGTGGTAATTTGACCAAATTTTCCACGAGCTATAATTTCATGTGTGTTTTTAGTAGTGTTAGGATCAGCAATAATTTTTACAAGTGTTTCATGACTTCCTAATCCAGAAAGACTAAGTAGTGCAGAAACATTGATATTTTTTGGAAATAGTCTTATTGCTTCATTTGCAGTTCCTTCAAAAATTGTTGATGTCTCTTTTATTTCATCTGGATTAATTTTAAAATCATCAAAGAATTTTGCACCCTTTAATGAATTCGGATGTTTTGTTGTCGTTAAGATTACAGAATCAAGCTCATCCTTTACAGATTTTATTGCATCTATTCCAGATATAGCCCCTGATGGAAGATAAACTGTTTTTTTTAATTCTTTACATGCATCAGAAATTATTTCAAATATAGATTCATCTAGTAATGCACCACTACTCATAATTACCAAATCTTTTCTATTTTGAAGAATACTTAATGCATTATCACTAACAGCATTTTGTGATGCAGCTTCAACCACCAGATCAATTGGATTTGATGATAAAAGATGTACATTTTCAACAATTATTGGTTTATTTTTTAATTTACTAACGAGTAATGTGGACTTCTGTTTATCCTCATCAAAAATATGAGTTAATTGTGCAGGGATTATTCCAGTATCAATTGCAATTGCAATTTGTGTGCCAATAGAGCCACATCCAAGCAAACCGATTCTTTTCATGTATATTTTTGAATTGAATTTTGTAAATAAACTCTAAGTTTGTGCGTAGAACGATTATAAGCATCATAGACGATCTTTGATTGTTGAACGGTAATTCAATTGGTAGGAGGCTAGTTCTCACTAGTTTCGGTGAAAGTCACGGTAAATGTATTGGTTCAGTTTTGGATGGTTGTCCAGCAGGATTAGAGCTAGAAGAAAAAGATATTCAAAAAATGCTAGATTTGAGAAAGCCCGGACAATCACTTGTTTCTACACAAAGAAAAGAAGGAGATGTAGTAGAAATTCTCACAGGTACTTTCAGAGGCTATACTACAGGAGCACCAATTACCATGATTATTTGGAATAAAGATCAAAAATCAGTTGCATATGAGAAATTAAGAACAGAGATGAGACCAGGACATTCAGATTATCCAGCATATATGAAATATAAAAAATTCAATGATCATAGAGGAGGAGGTAGATTCTCTGGAAGATTAACTGCAACACATGTCATGGGCGGTGCAGTTGCCAGAAAGTTACTCAAAGATACAATCGGAGTTGAAACCAATTCGTATACATCACAAATTGGAAAGGTGAAGATGAAAAAGGTAGCAACAAAAAAAGAGTTCAAATCAATCTATACAAATGATGTCAGATGTCCTGAAAATAACATAGCACAAAAAATGAAAAGTGTCATTTTAAATGCTAGAAAAAAAGGGGACTCGCTTGGAGGAATAATAGAATCAATTACCACAAATTTACCCGTAGGATTAGGAGAACCAATTTTTGGTTCATTAGAATCCGATATTAGTAAAGCAATTTTTTCGATTCCCGCAGTAAAGGGAATAGAATTTGGTTCAGGCTTTGCAGGTTCTGAAAGATTTGGTTCAGAAAATAATGATGCATATGTCATTAAAGGAGGAAAAGTTTCAACGAGAACTAATAATTCAGGTGGAATTTTAGGTGGTATTTCAAATGGAATGCCAATAACACTTAGAATTGGATTCAAACCTGCATCATCTATTTCTCAGATTCAACAAAGTATTGACATAAAGAAGAAGAAACCAATTAAGCTTCAAGTAGGAGGAAGGCACGATCCATGCGTAGTGCCACGTGCACCGCCAGTAGTAGATTCATTGGTAGCATTAACTATAGCAGATCATGCATTACTTGGTGGTTTCATAAAACCAACATTATGAAAATGACTGAATTAGAAGAATTAAGAGAGAAAATTGAAGAGATTACAATTGAAATGTTATCTCTCTTAAAAACAAGAACTGAAATTGCACAAAAAATTGGGAAGATAAAAAATCAACAAGGAATGAGTGTATCTAATGAATCTAGAGAAAATGAACTTAGAGAATTAGTAAAAAAAAAATGTCAAGAAATTGATTTTGATTCAAATACTGCATTAAAATTCTTAAATTTTTTATTAAATGAGTCAGTAAAAGTTCAATCTTCAGTATCAAATACTCATTTAGCAATTTTTCTTAAAGCAAAAGAGTTGGAACAACAAGGTAAGAAAATTATACATTTAGAAGTAGGTGAACCAGACTTTCAACCTCCAGTTAATGTAAAAAAATCATTATCAGAAGTATATGATAAAGGATTTGGAAAATATGGCCCAGCCAAAGGATTACCAGAATTTAGAAGAAAATTAGCAGAATTTGTTAATGGGAATTTTGGTGCCAAAATAAATTTAGAGAATGTAATGGTCACTCCAGGTGCCAGATTTGGAGTTTTTCTAGCAATATCCACATTATTAGATCCAAGTGATGAGATTATTGTAATAGAACCTGCATGGCCAGCATATAGACAATGTGCAATAAATTCAGGAATTAAAGTGAGAAGTGTTAAAACAACATTAGAGAATGGATGGGAACCAAGTATAGATGAAATCCTATCATGTATCAATTACAATACAAAAATGATTGTTCTCAACTATCCAAATAACCCTACTGGAAAAATTCTACCTAAAAAATTACAGGATGAAATTGTCAGAATTGCAAGGAAACATGATTTGTACATTCTTAGTGACGAAATTTATAGTAATTATTCAAACGTAGAATGGAATAGCATTGTATCATATGATTATGAAAAATCAATTGTTACACAATCATTTTCAAAATCACATTCCATGACGGGTTATAGAATTGGATATTTGATTTCAAGTGAGAATATAATTGAAAGATTAACAAAATTACAAGCACTTTGTTTAACAAATGTTTCAGAACCAATTCAGTATGTAGCTATGAAAGCACTAAATGAAGATGTAACACCAAATACAGAGATTATGAATGAAAGATTAACAAAATTAGAAGAAATATGTAAAGAGATGGGATTAGAGTTTGTAAGACCAGATGGTGCAATGTATATTTTTGCACGCACTAAAAATCCAATTAATACGTCAGAACTATCAGAAGAATTGTTAAATCATGGTGTTGCCATAGCACCAGGAATAGGATTTGGAGATTATAATGAGTTCTTTAGAATTTCAGCATGTTTGGACATAAAAACACTAATTGAAGGCATGGACATATTAAAAACTAGGTTATAGAAGTAGAATGGCAAAAACAATTGCAATAATCGGTGCAGGAGGCGCCATGGGTAAATGGTTTTCAGAATATTTTTCAAAGAAAGGTTTTGAAGTTACTGGTTTTGATAATACAAATCCAATTGCAAAAAACATAAAAAAAGCAAGCTCACTAATTAGCGCAATATTGAATGTGGAATATGTTCTTTTATCAACTCCAACAAAGAAAACTCCAGAAATAATCAGATTGATTGCAAAAGAGATGAAAAGGGAGTCTTATCTAATTGATATAACTTCACAAAAATCAAAAACTGCAACTGCATTAGGAAAAATACCTGCAAAAGTTTCTCCAATTTGTATACATCCAATGTTTGGACCAGGTGCAAAAAATTTAAAAAATCATAATATTGTTTTGATCCCAATTAAAGATGGGAAAAAAGAACTCAATATGGCAAAAACACTTTTTCCAGATGGAAGTTTTGTAACAATTGATTCAACAGAGCATGATAAAAAAATAGCAATGATTCTTGGATTAACTCATTTAATCAACATAGCATTTGCAAATATTTTGGCAAAAGATGATAAAATTTCACTTACAGAAAAAATGGCAGGAACAACATTCAAGGCTCAAAAAATTTTAGCAGAGAGTATAATGACAGAATCACCAGAATTAATTGAAACCATCATATCAAATCCAGAGATTAGAAAAGTTGCAGAAGAATTTTGGAAAGATATAGGAAGATTACTCGGATATGCACAAGAGGGAAAGGGAGAGGAAATAGTCGAATATATTAAAATGAATAAAGAAAAAATTTCTCAAAATGTAGATCTAGAAAAATCATATAAAAAACTAACAAAGATGGTTAGTACAATCGAGAAATAATGCATAAGACAAAAATTGTTACATCATTTTTAAAAAATTCAGAAAATATTCTACTCTTGAAAAGAAGTCAGAAAGTAAAAAGTATGAAAAATCTTTGGGCAGGAATTAGCGGAATTATAGAAGTAGAAGAAATTCCAATTAAACGAGCACAAATTGAGATTTATGAAGAAGTTGGGATCAGAGAATCAGATATAAAATTAATTAAAGAAGGCAACAAAATCCTTATTGAATCACCTCAATATGTAAATCATCAGTGGGAAGTTTATCCATTTTTATTTTCGTGTGATAAGAGAGAGATTAAATTGAATTGGGAAAATTCGGATTCAAAATGGATAAAAATGAATGAAATAAATAATTTCACAACAGTTCCAAGTTTAGATAAGGTATTAGCTAGATTGTTCTAATTTTTCAGGATCTTTTTCATATTTTCTTTGTTGCGGCAACATGAGATACACACATGCACCACCACACATTGTACATGGAACATTATTTCCAGGATGTTGACCTGTTCGTCCATGTATTTTAGCAGCCAATTCAGGATCAATAGATAATGCTAATTGTTTTTCCCAATCAAGAGTTCTTCTAGCTTCAGTCATTTTCATATCCCATTTGATTGATTTTTCTCTCAATTTTACGAGATCACCTGCATGTGCTGCAATACGATATGCAATTAGACCTGCTTTTACTTCCTCAGCATTAGGTAATGCAAGATGCTCAGAAGGCGTTAGATAACACAAAAGATCTACACCCTCACTGGCAGATACTGCAGCACCTATGGCACTTGCAATATGATCATGTCCAGATGCAATATCAGTCACCAATGGTCCTAAAACATAGTAAGGAACATCACCAATTAGTGATTTTGCCAATCTCACATTTGCAGCAACTTCATTTAATGGGACATGGCCAGGACCTTCAATCATAACTTGAACTTCTTTTTCATTTGCACGTTTAGCTAATCTAGAGATATTAATCATTTCTTGAACTTGAAGTTCATCATGAGAATCTAAAATTGAACCGGGTCTTAGTGCATCACCAAGACTAAATGTCACATCATATTTTTGTGCTAATTCCATCATATAATCATAATGAGTGATGTAAGGATTTTCTTTATCATATTTTAACATCCATGCCGCAGTAATAGTTCCACCTTTACTAACTACACCAGCATAACGCTCTACCTTTAGAATTCTTTTAGCAATTTCTTTTGTTATGCCAGAGTGAATTGTTGTATAGTCAACTCCATCTTTTATATTATTTTCAAATGCTTTGAGAAAATCATCTTCGGTTATGTCCAATGGGTTTTTGTGTTTTTCTACTCCAAAATTATATGCTTCATAAATTGGTACAGTTCCAAATGTTATTGGTGAAACTTGTAATAATTTTCTTCTAACAATTCCAACATCGCCTCCATCACTCAAATCCATAATTGTATCTGCATGGTATTTTACTGCAACTTTGGCTTTCTCAACTTCTTCATCAATATTTACATTCAATGTGGATGTACCAATATTTACATTCACCTTGGTTTTTGTACCCTTACCAATTCCAACATTATGGATTTTTTCTTTACGTATGTTATTACTAGGAATAATTATTGAGCCACTTGCAATTTTCGGAATAAGCCATTCAAGAGTTACATCCTCATCTTTTGCCACCTGTTTCATTTCATCAGTAGCTATACCTCTACGTGCAGAAGTCATTTGAGTTGCCATATATCAAATTGTCAAATGGTGGATTTAAACAATCGTTTAATTTACGATCATCATGAATGTTCTTTCAATTGGTGGCTCAGACCCATCATCAGGAGCAGGAATTCAAAGCGATATCAAAACATTTGAAAATCACGGAGTATATGGGCTTACAGTAATTACAGCGATTACCAGTCAAAACACAAAAAAAATTTCTAGAATTTTGCCAATTTCATCAAAGATGATTAAATCCCAATTAGAATCAGTGCTAAATGATTTCAAAATCGACGCCATTAAAATTGGAATGTTATATGACTCATCAATAATTAAAGTAGTACATTCAATAATTAAGAAACAAAAATGCCCAATTGTTGTTGACCCAATAATTAAATCTACGACTAAGACAATTCTTCTAAAAAAATCAGCTATCAAAGATTATAAAAAAATGATAATATCATTAGCGACAATTATTACTCCAAATAAGCAAGAATCTAAAATTTTAGCAGGCACATCATCTGTTCAAAAAGCAGCAAAAGAGATTCAACAGTTAGGAGCAAAAAATGTCATAATCACAGGTTATAATGAATCAAAAAATGAGATAGATGATTTTATTTTAGAATCTGAAAAAGAATATGTTTTGAAAGGTAAAAAAATTGAAATAATCAATCATGGGAGCGGATGTAATTATTCTGCATCAATAGCTTCATCACTTGCATTGAATAGATCAATTCACGATGCAGCTCAACATGCAAAAGAGTATGTATTTCAATCCATAAAAGATTCTAAAAAATTAGGTAAAGGAATCAACGTAACTCATAAAAAAATATCTAAAATACAAAAAGAACTTTCAAATTCAATTATTGATTTTCAGAATATTAAAAATAGTTCAAAACTAATTCCTGAATGTCAAACAAATTTTGTTTTTTCAAAAATCAAACCAAAAAAAATTAATAATGTTGTAGGGATTTTAGGAAGATTAGTTAAAGTAGGTGATAAAATTATCCAGGCAGGTGAACTTAGGTATGGAGGTTCACAACATGTAGCATCTGCAGTTGTAGAAGTTTCTAAGAAATTTCCTGAAATTCGTTCAGCAATCAACATAAAATATGAACCAAGTTTTATTGTTAAAGCAAAGAAACGTGGAATGAAAATCATAAGTTATGATAGAAAAAAAGAATCTAAGAACTCAAAACAAAAAGAGAATTCGTCAATATCATGGGGAATTTCTAGTTGTTTAGGATCTACAAAACCAGACATCATATTTCATAAAGGCGATATGGGAAAAGAACCAATGATCATAATATTCGGAGCCAATCCAGAACAAGTAATAAAGAAAATTTTGTTAATCCAGTAAATCACTAAAGATTAGGTAATTGAACATAAATAGAACTCAAATGTGCATACAAATTCATGAAGGCAATAATTTTAGCAGGAGGGTTAGGAACCAGATTGCAACCATATACAACATTCCTCCCAAAACCAATGTTGCCATTAGGTGAAAAACCAATTCTAGAACATTTGATAGAATGGGTAAGAAAAAATGGAATTAAAGATGTAGTATTGTGTGTAAGTTATCTTCGAAAGACCATAGAAGATTATTTTGAAGATGGAGAAAGATTTGGTGTCAACATAGAATATGCTATAGCAAAAAAACCATTAGCGACGGCAGGGCAATTGAAAACCGCTGAAAAGTTCATAGATGATACATTTGCATGCATTTATGGAGATTCGATTTATGATTTTAGTTTAAAAAAAATGATTTCAGAACATAAAAAAAAGAAATCTTTCATTACAATGAGTCTTTTTGAATATGAAACCCAATTGAAATATGGAGTAATCGATACAACAACAAATGGAAAAGTGAAAGCATGGAAAGAAAAACCAACAATTAATGCAAATATTAACATGGGATGTTATGTTATGGAACCTGGAATTTTTTCATCAATCCCAAAGAATAAACCATTTGGAATGGATGACGTGGTTAAAAAAGCTATGAAACAAAAAAAGCAAATTGATAGTGTGATTTCAAACAAATCGTTTCTTGATATTGGTGATAAAGAAACGTATGAAAAAGCAAATGAAGAATATCGAAAAAGATTAGGTAAGATTTGAAAATATGACTGATATTAGAATTCGAGAAATAATTGAAACGGATATTGAAAATGGATTTCTAGAAACTTTGGATAGTTTAAGAAAAGCAAGCGATCTAGATAAAGAAATGGGGAAAGACATACTTGGAAAAATTATTTCAAATCCGGATCACATCATACACGTGGCAGAAGAAGACGGAAAAATAATTGGATCTACAACATTGCTTATCGAACAAAAATTTATTCATAATGGAGGACGAGTAGGGCATATTGAAGATGTTGTTGTATCAAAAAAACATGAAGGTCGAGGAATAGGAATTAAACTTGTGAATTCATTATTAGAGAAAGCAAAAACAATGAATTGTTACAAAACAATATTAGATTGTAAAGATGAGCTTATTCCATTTTATGAAAGAATTGGATTCAAACAGGAATCGAATCAAATGCGTTACAATCACTAATTATTTTCTTTTTTAAAATTAAATAATTTTAATGCAGCATCAATCATATCAGAATTTCCATGTTCAGTTTCTTTTCTAAGATTATTCATAGGAGTCGATATAATGTTTTCAGCAACAGATTTAGTTAATTCCTCAATTATTTTCTTCTGAGAATCATTTAATTCTCCAAGCATACTTAATGCCTTTTCAAGTTCCTTTATTCTTATCGCATCAGTGCTTTTGAATACATCTTTTACAACAGGTTCAGCTTCTAATCTTTTCATTGCGGCTTCTAATACTGGTAATTCTTCTTTAATAATTTCTTCTGCAGAGTTTTTCTGACCAATTCTACTTCGCATATTTTTATCAACCATTTCAGCAATTTGATCAATATTCATTAATTTAATTCCACGAAGTTCTGCAACTTTTTCATCCACAGTTCTAGGATTAGAAAGATCTAAGATCATCATACCTGATTTTTTAGTTTCAAGAGCATTTTGTATTCTCTCAAAAGTTACCAAAAAGTAAGGAGCAGTTGTAGCAACAAATACAATATCATAATTTTCAAATCCGGTTAAAATTGAATTAAAATCAACTGGTTGACCACCTACAGTTTTAGAAAATGAGGTTGAACGTTCAACAGTCCTACTTGAAATAAAAAAAGGATAACCTCTTTTAGTTAATGATTTTGCAACAAGTGTTGCAGCTTCACCAGTACCTATTAAAAGAATTTTTTTAGATTTCATTTCATCAAGATTTTCTTCAGCAAGTTTAACGGCCATAGAACCTACAGATATACTTCCTTTACTAATACCAGTTGAAGTACGAACACGAGTACCAACTCTAATCGCTTTATCAAATAATGTATTTAGAGATTCGCCAGAAACTTTTAGTTTTTTGGCAGATTGAATTGAATCTTTAATTTGGGTCATAATTTGCTCTTCACCTACAACCATAGAATCAAGACCAGAAGTTAATTTTAGCAAATGTTCATACACTTCAGAATTTTGAGACCATTCTAAATTTTCTTTAAAGCTATTTTCTTCTAAACCAGAAAGGGATGCCCAAGTTTTTTTAATTTCATCTCTATCAAATTTATTACCTGAACCAAAAATCTCCACACGATTACATGTTTGCAATATTACACATTCTGATAATCCGGTATGTTCTTTGAAAGATCTATATGCATTTTCAGAATTTCCCAATGAAAATCTTTCAAGCACATGAATGGGTGATTTCTTAAAAGTTACTCTTGCATTAATGATATTTTTTGTCATTCCCAATCTTTCACCATTTTTTTAATTACAGTCTGTATTGCCTTGTATTTTTCATCTTTTAATAACTCTTTAACACGTTTATCATTCATCAATGCATAAAGAAATTTTTTTCTTTCAATTTGAGTAGTGATAAATTTCCGAGATTCACTACGGGCGAATTTTTGAATTTTGATTAATTGTATATCGTGGTTTGAGATATTTTTTTCTAAACACATCATGGTTTTTGATTTTATTTTTTTTGCCATAATTGGACTGCTGCCACCAGTAGAAATTGCTACTTTGATTGTTTTTTTTATATCAATTAATGACAGAAAAGAAATATCACTTGACTCTGGAGAATCAGATGCATATGCCAGAATTTTCATTTTTTTAGCGGTTTGAACAATTTTTTGATTTAGAAGAGGATCAGTAGTAGATGCAATTACTAGAAACGGTTTATATTTTTTTAAGAAAAATGATGAAGTTAATTTAGTTTTTTTAAATGTAAGTTTTTTCATTCTAGAAAGTTTACTTATTTCATGATGAGGTTTTTCTCCAATCACAATAATTTGACAGACTTCATTTTCAAGTAATTTTATCCGTTTTAGAGCTTCATTTCCAGCTCCAACAATAACAACAATTTTTCCATTTAGATGAAGATCAATTATCAACAATCTACAATTAACAAAATCTAATTTATACATTCAAGACACACGTTACATTTTTTAATTGATTTCATAGATTTTGTATATATGTCAAATATGGAAGAAATTGATAATGAAATTTTAAATGAAATTCAATGGACCTTCCCACTAGTTCCAAGACCATTTGATGAAATTGCAGATAAATTCAATATTTCATCAGAGGAGGTAAAAACTAGACTAACAAAGATGAAAAGAAAAGGTGTATTGAGACAATTAAGCGCAATATTTGATACCAGAAAATTAGGATATACTAGTTCATTAGTTGCAATGGAAATTGAGGCAGATAAATTAGAAAAAGTTGCTCAGCACATAAACAAACATCCAGGAGTAAGTCATAATTATGAAAGAGAGCATCAATTCAATCTTTGGTTCACATTAGCAGTTCCACCAGGTGCAGACTTACAGACAGAGTTAGATAAATTCTCAAAATTAGATGGAATAAAAAAAGTTAGAATGTTACCAACATTACAATTATTTAAAATTGGAGTTAAATTAGATATGGTCGATACAAAGAAACATGATGTAAAACCTTCAGAAGCTAAAAAGGAAATTAAGAAAAATGATTTTATTGCAACTGAAGAAGATAAAAAATTCATTAGACAGTTACAAAAAGATTTTGAAATTATAGATAGACCATTTTTAAAAGCAGCAAATGCATTAGGAATTACTGAAGAAGGAGTTTTTGAAAAATTAAGATATTATGAAGATATTGGAGTAATGCGAAGATTTGCAGCGATACTTCGACATAGAGAAGCAGGATTTACAGCTAATGGAATGATTGTATGGAAAGTTCCAGAAGATAGAATAAGCAAAGTTGGAGAAAAATTAGGAGCATTTCCACAAGTTAGTCATTGTTACGAAAGACCAGTATATCCAGATTGGCCATATAATGTATTTTCAATGATACATTGTAAATCGATTGAAGAAGCAAAAGATATGGCAAGCGATATACAGAATCAAATTGATGTTGAAGAATACAAAATTCTTTTTAGCTCTAGAGAATTCAAAAAGACGAGAGTAGAGTATTTTGTTGAGCATGAATTTGATATTGAGAAATCTATTCCTGCTTAGGAATTATATTCAATTAAAACATAATTAGGTCATGGCAAATTTCCCTGAAAGACGATTAAGACGATTAAGGACTAGTCAAAAAATAAGAGATTTAGTTCAAGAAGTTTCAATTTCGCCAAAGGATCTAATTTGTCCAGTTTTTGTTGAAGAGGGAATTGAAGCCAAAAAACAAATTAATTCAATGCCAGCAATAGAAAGACTTCCATTATCAGAAGTAGTAAATGAAGTAAACACAATCTCGGAATTAGGAATTCCTGCAATCATGTTATTTGGAATTCCAGGAGAGAAAGATGATGAAGGTACAGCAGCATTTGTAGAACATGGGATAGTTCAAAAAGCTATAGCAGAAATTCGGAAGAATTTTGGAGATAAAATTGTAATAATGGCAGATGTTTGTCTTTGTCAATATACCACATCTGGGCATTGTGGATTAATTCATGATAATAAAATTGATAACGATTCTAGTTTAAACACACTAGCAAAAATTGCAGTTAGTCAGGCTAAAGCAGGTGTAGATGTAGTTTCACCTTCAGCAATGATGGACGGACAAGTTAAGGCAATTAGAAAAGCACTAGACAATGAAGGTTTTACAGATGTAGCAATAATGTCACATTCAGCAAAGCATAGATCAAATTTTTATTCACCATTTAGAGATGCAGCAGAATGTGCACCTCAGTTTAGTGATAGACGTACATATCAAGTTCCATTTACAAATCCAAGGGAAGCAATGAGAGAAGTGGAAACAGATATTGATGAAGGAGTAGACATTGTAATGATAAAACCTGCTTTAACATATTTAGATTTGATTTCAGAAACTAGAAGACGATTCAATGTTCCAGTTGCAGCGTATAGTGTTTCAGGAGAATATGCACTTGTTAAAGGTGCAGCCATGCAAGGTTGGATAGACGAAGAAGAGATGACTAAAGAAATATTGTATTCAATAAAACGTGCTGGTGCAGATATGATTGTCACTTATTTTGCAAAACATATAGCTGAAAAGTTGTAAGATTACAAATGAGAGACGATGAAAAATTTGAAATCATAAGAGCGCTAGATCTTTTACCACATATCACAGGTGCAAGTTGGGCAATGTTATGGTTTAGAATGAAAAAAATGAAGACACCCACAAAAGAAGAATTTAGAGAGAAAACAATAGAATATTTTAGTGAAATTCAACCTTTAATGGAGTCATTTGATAATAAAAAAGAATTTGAAGAAATTAATAGATATATGAAAAATAGATTTGAAAATGAAAAAAAAATAATCAAAAATGGCAAAAACACGGAAGTTGAAAAAAGATATCAGAGATATTTAGATTATGGTTAAATTTCATTTTTAATTTCTTTAAGAAAATTCTTCAGAATTTTTATACGTTTTTTTGCAAGAATTTTACCTGTTTTAGTGTTCATTTTTTGTTCTAATGTAAGTAATTTCTCATAAAAATGATCTAAAGCCCATTTGTTGTCATTAAGATTTCGATTTTTAGAAAATGGATCTGCAGGGTCATAAAATGATCTATTATTTGAACCACTAAAAGAGAATACACGTGCAAGCCCAATAGCGCCTATAGCATCCAATCTATCAGCATCTTGAAGAATTTTACCTTCAATTGTAGAAGGAATTTTTCCTTTTGAAAAACTATGTTCTTCAATGGCACCAGAAATAATTACAATTTCATCATCTAAAAAATAATTTTCTTTTAAAATTTTTTTAGATAATTTAGCACTTTTTAGAGCAGAATCTTTTTGATTTTTAATTTTTACAATATCATGTAAAAGTACAGCCGATAAAATTAATTTTTTATTTCCATTTTCATTTTTGCATATTTTTTCAGCATTGCGGTATACCCGCATTACATGTTCAAAATCATGTGCAGGATCATTATTTGCAAGTTCACTTTTGGCCACCTTTTTTAGATTTTCAATTTGATTCATAATTTCCATAGTTTCGGTCTTGTTAATTTGAATTTTCTTTGAGTTAATAATAGAGTCCAATTAATACAAGTGAAAAGAATAATTACAGATATTCCTAATCCATCAGCAATTAAAATTCCAATATATTTTTCTTCGAATAACTCCACAAATGGGGTTAGAACTACACTACTTATTGAGATCATTAGATAATATGATGCTACACGACCAGCCCAAAATCCAATATACAGTCCAATACTTTTTGCCTTGAGAAGACCGTATGTTACAAATAATATATTACTCGGAAGAGGAGTTGCGGCAAAAAGAAATGAGGTAAGAACATAACCAAATCGTTTTTTATTTAGAAAATTTCCAATGGCGTCAAGATTAGATTTTTGTTCTTTTTGAATAAATTTTCTAAATAGCGTGGATACTTGTTTGAGAATAAATCTACCAATAGTTGCACCTGTCGCACCAACTAAGGCCAATACTAATGGATCATATGATGCATCTATGGCATAAAATGATGCAAGAATTATCCAAGTTGGAGGCATTAGTAAAGGAGCAGCATTAACAAGAATTAGTAAAAAAAATATTCCAATATAAGAAAATTCTAACACGGATTCAAAAAGATCAGTCATAAAATAACTTACATCTCAAAATATCTAAACCATTTGATATGATATGATGTTTTAATACATGAATAAATTATACATGAACTTTATATCGAAAAACATACCATCTAAGCCATGACTAACAGAACATGGAAATGTTTTAGATGTAATCTAACTTTCAAGAATGAGGAACTTGCAGAAATTCACAAAGAAATTACTAGTCATAACATTACAACTACAAAATCTTTGATTGTGTAATTTTTAGAATATGGAGGGGGTGGGATTCGAACCCACGAACTCCTAAGAGAAAGGATATCTTATACGATGATCTTGAGTCCTTCTCGGTTGACCGGGCTTCGATACCCCTCCAATGAAAGAGATTGAAGATTTTTACATATAACTTCTTCAGTAGATATTTCTCTAATGAATATAGAAAAATAAATTAAAAACAAAGTTTATAATCATTTTAAGGAATTTTAATTTATGACAACAATTGATGAAGCCAAGAATATGAGATCAGGAATAAATGTTGAAGGTACAGTAGAAAGAAAATCAGAAGTACGAAACGTCAACACTAAAGCTGGCTCAACAGTAGATGTTGCAGATGCAATGCTCGTAGACAATGGAATGGAAATTAAAATTACATTGTGGGCAGAAGATGCAAACAATATTCAAAATGGCGACAAAATAAAAATCGAGAATGGATACACAAA
>Ga0315316_10000828_pt1 | contig 21094 bp, 16 predicted proteins | sample M160m3416metaG_FD_203702 | JGI IMG/M metagenome (GOLD analysis project Ga0315316, IMG submission 203702) | Ammonia-oxidizing marine archaeal communities from Monterey Bay, California, United States - M1 60m 3416 | ecosystem: Environmental > Aquatic > Marine > Intertidal zone | place: USA... | reverse complement strand
GGCCCCGGCCTGTCGCTCCGGAATCCAGGGCTCCAGGCGAATCCGTTGGAATCCGGGAATGGTCGTATCAATCCCGGCCACCTTGGACATCAGCCACCCGCTCACCGCACCAAAGCTCTGATCCAGGCCGGGATCCTGGGCCCGGCGTTTTTTCCCAGTTGGCCCCCAGGTGCTCCGCAAAGTTGTTGCCCCCTGGTCGATCCCGTAACCCCAGGAGGGATACTTTGGGGTTTGCAGGAGCCTGAGAGCGATCTCGTGGTTGCCGGTCCAAGTCAGCACCGGCAGGAGAGATCTCGTTCCCAGGGCCCCGCTCGTCATGCCGCTGCTGGCAGGGCCTTCCTTTGCAGCCAGAAGGGCAAGGAGGTTTTCAATAACCTTGGTCTTTGACGCGTCGGTCAGCAATCCGAAGCGCAGCGCCATTACCTGAGCGGTCTGGGATTTCACCTTCAAGCTTCCATCCTCATTCACAAAATTCTTCCGGAACTCTGCCTGCAGTTCGACGAAGGTCCTGTTATAGGTCAGATGATTGATGGGATTGCCCGCCACGCGGGACATTTCCGCCATGAGCCGGAAATCGAGGGCGAGCATGGCCAGGTCAATGAACCTTGAGGGAGTGGGGTCGTTGAGGTTCAGACGGTCACCTCGACTCGTTCCAAACACTCTCCCGCGTCCCATGCGATGCGCATCCTGGCGGGCCTGGAGATATTTTTTCATCGCCGTCCAGTTCTCTTTCACCACTTCTTCATCGCCATACATCCACCAATGATCAAAAACCGCCAGGATCCCGGCATCGGAAAACCCTGCCCCGTAAGAGAGCCGATCCTCAGCAAAGGGGAAGGGGGCATGCCTGCGGTAGTAGCCCTGCCTGTCCCGGGCTCCCTGTAATTCCCTGAACCACTTCCGCAGGAAGGCTGCGTTGTCCGTGTGATAACAGGCGGATTTCGCAAAGAGCTGGGCCGCTCCCAGGTCTCCCATGCGCTCGTTAACCAGCTCGGAGCTCGAGGGAAGGTCGATCCAGTTGGCACGTTGGGTCCAGACACAGTTCCGGAAAATCCGGTTCACCCGCTCGTCACTGCATTCAAAACTGCTGGTAAGAGGCGTGTCGCTGTGGATGACCAGTCCCTCGAGAAGATCCGGCCCAGGCTTTCCGGGGAGTCCCTCCACCTCGGCAAAACGGAAGGTGTGAATCGTAAAACGCGGGGTCCAGCTCTCGGCAGTAGCACCCTTGCACACGTAGGTGTCGGTGGCGGTGGCATCCCGTTGACGATTCAGGGAAAGATCACCGGCCTCCACCCCATAGCGAAGGGTGATCTTCCGGCCCTTCTCCATGCCCTTGACCTGCAACCGGACATTACCGGTGAAGTTCTGGCCGAAATCAAAGAGATAGCACCCGGGCCGGGATTTCGTGGCGGTGACCGTGACGGGCTTTCTCTTCTCGACCACCCGGACAGGCGGTGCCGGGTAGCCTTCCAGGGTCCGTGGTTTCACGAAACCGATTTCTGCCGTCCGCCGTCCGGTGCGATCCTGGAAAGGAGTCTTCACCGGCTTGCTGGAGGAGGCCTCTATCGCCTGTTCCCAAGCCTGATCATCGTAGCCGGTCGCCGACCAGCCCTTGAGTTCTTTGTTGGCGTCGTAGCCCTCACCCATGAGCAGATCCGCCTCAAACTCCGGCCCGGTGGTCACTTTCCAGGTCAGGTCACTGGTCACGATGCTCCCGGTCCCGTCGGCGAACTCAAGGTGGAGCTGCGCCAGAAGGGCCGGCGTCTTGCCATAGATGTTGCGACCGGTTCCGAAAGGACCAAACTTCTTCCGCTTTCCCGATCCAACGTAGCCGGCATACCAACCGTCCGCCACAATCGCACCGAGACAGTTTTCCCCCTCCCGTATCTGCGAGGTGACATCGTAGCTGTGATAGTAGGTGCGCTGCGAATAGTCGCTCCACCCGGGCGCCAGATAGCCATCCCCTACCTTTTTTCCGTTAAGTTGGAGCTCGAAGATCCCCAATGCGCTTACATGAACCTGGGCGCGCACGATCTTCTTCTCCGCCGCAAAGGTCTTCCGATAGTAACGGGGCGGAGGAAGGTGGAGCTGAAGGGGATTTCGATGCAGAGGTTGTCCATCCTTGAAGGCAATCCACTTGGCCTTCCAGTTCGCGGCGCCAAGAAGGCCCATCGTGAAATGACCGCTCTCGCTCCAGGGGGAAGCGACATCCTTCTCGTCCCAGGCCTGAATCTTCCAGAAGACCCGCTGTCCGGACCGGAGGGGCTTTTCCCCCTTATAGAAAATGAGGTAGTTGCTGGAACTCCTTGTCTTGCCCGTATCCCACAAGTCGCCTTCATGGCGGGCCAGGGTGGCCTCGGAGCTGGCGGCCAGGATACGGTAGGCCTGCTGGGATTTCCCTTTCCCCTCCGTCCTGAAAAGCCAGCTCAAGCGGGGGACCTCTGCGTGCAGCCCGGTTGGGTTCACCCGGTGCTCACAGGTCAGATTGGTTACAACCAGATTCTCGCCATGAAGCGGGAGGATCAGCAGGACGTTGAGGAGGAGGATTGGTGCTCTCATGCGATGGAGGCAATGACGCCGGGGCGCGAGCTAGGGAACAGCAGGTTTCATTGATGAGCAAGAACGTCCTGCCTCCCGAGACCCGGACCGAATTCTCCCGGTGCCGCCCCGGCAAAAAAAACCTGCCGGTCTTTCGACCGGCAGGTAAAAAACGATTAGTATCTGGTTCTGAGAACCTTCGCGCCTTAGCGCCTGCGGCGAATCAGGAGCGACAGCCCAGCGAGGCCAATAAGAAGGCTGCTGGAAGGCTCCGGGACAAGTGGGACAAGGGCAAGGGCCGCATTCTGGCTAGGAATAGGTCCTGGCTGGAGCGTGAAGGTATCAAAATCGCCAAGAAGAACCTCAGCGGTGTTATTGACGTTCACGGTCTGCACTGCAGGCTCGGAACCGGGAAAGTTCCCAACTCTGAGCACAGCTGCCTGGGTGGAGCTTGCCAGATCACCACCGTTCCCGAGAACGAGGTAAATAGGAGCTCCGGCCCATGCGGTGCCTGTAATGTCGCTTCCATTGTTGGAGATACTGTAGGTCCCGGCGAACGGTGCTGCGGTAATTGCTCCACTGGCACCGTCATAAACGGTGAAAAGGTCGGCAAGGCCGGCCGAAGTGAGAGTGTTGAGTGCGCTTGCATCGGAAATGCTTCCGATGGCAGCGAACCCGCCGTCAACAGCGGCCCCGGTATTGTCAACGACCGACTGGGTATTAACCGGTCCTGCGTTGTTTGTCACCGTGACGCTGGCGCCAAAGGCGGAGACAGACGTCAGGGCGATAATAGATACTACGTGCTTCAGTTTCATAGTGGTGTGTAATGAGTGGGTGGTAAGGGAAGGGTTTCCGGTGAGCAGTGGGGGCAACCCCTCACTGCTCGCCAGGAAAGATCCAATTTTTAAAGATCCTCGTAATACGCCGGCGGGGTAACAGGTGCATTGAAGTCTGCACCAGTGCCATTCTGGCTGATGATGATGCCCGAGGTCAGTTCGACGTCCGTACCACTGGCGAAGGTGGCGGAGTTAAGCCATCCATCGAACCCGGCGAGGGTCGAGTAGAAGTACTGGTCATATCCGCTGGCGTCTGCCTTGGGGAGATAAACCGTGTCAGCCTCGGTGGGGTCGGCGGCGGCGGAACCCGTCACGCTGTTGGCAAGACCACTGTTGCCGAGGGTGGAACCCACGGGGTAGGCGGTGCCAAGATAGGTGAAGGCCTCACTGACGGGGAGGTTCGTGCTCGTGGTCTTGACCATTCCGGTCACGACCAGCGAGATGTCCTGGGCTCCCTTCTCGTTGACGATGATTCCGTCAACATAGTTGAGGGGCAGGCCACTGGCATCAGCGAAGGTGGATGCATCCAACCAGCCGTCAAAGCCGGCGAGGGTGGAGTAGAAGACCTGGGTGAAGCCCGCTCCGTTCGGAACGTAGATGGTGCTTGCCTCGGTGGGGTCGGCGGCGGCGGAACCTGTGAGGCCCGCGGAGTTGTCGGCCCCGAAGATGTCAGCAATCGTCTTGGCAGCGCGGATGGTGTAATCCGTTGCATCGTCGGCCGCGACACCGGCGAGACCGGTCAGGTCGTTGTTGCTCCAGCTGTCCACTTCAATGACGGTGCCTTCGGAAGCCGTGGCGCCGGTAATCTCGACGAGGTAACGGGCTCCTGCGGTGAGGACGTCGGTAAAGTTGACATCGGCGTCGCTCAGGCTTGTCGCGGTCTGGGAATCAAATGTTCCAGAAACCACCTGGGGTTCATGGAGACGAATTCCGAGGACATTGAATTTGCCTGCGTTGATCGTGAGGGTTTCGTAACCGCCTGCGCCTGATACTGCCTCCTGCGAGAGGGCAGTGCCAGCGAGGAAGCTAAGCGAACCGGCAGCGAGTGCCGCTTTCTTTAGTGTCGTTGCTTTCATGGCTATTGGATGACTTTGATATAGGTCGTTTTTGTTTTTAGGGGTGTGTTCTCAGTTTCCGCAGGCAATCCACCTGCAAAATAGCTACCGTAGGGGTAACCGGTCAATTTTTTTTTAAGAGATTGGGGAAAAAACAAATTAGTGAATCCGTAGGATTTTAGCGTCCGTTAATGTCCTCTATTCCAGCCAATTACAACTTATCACGGTCTTAAAAATTTCTTCGGTAAATACCCCAAAAGGCAATTTGTCGAACCTGTCGCCCCGGATTGAGGCCGGAATGCACCAATTCCGATGGTTTTCTGGCCCATGGAGTGCCTCCCCAGAGACCTCTGCAAACAAGTTTACCAGCAGCTCATCTCACGGAATATTTCCAACCGTTCAAGGAGTTCCAACTCAGAGAGCTCTTCGATCCTCCGGGTTGAGAAGGCCTCACAGGTGAAGGAGGCCATCACGGTGCCCCGCACCACCGCATCCCGAATCTGCTCGAAGCGGTAGTCGGTGGTCCCGAGGGAGGCGAGATATCCCGCCATGGCGCCGAGAAAGGTGTCGCCGGCACCGGTCGGGTCGGCCACCTCAGAGAGAGGGAAGGCCCCGCAGCGAAACAGGCCATGATTGCATTCCGGGGGGGCGAAGAGAATGGCCCCGAACTCGCCCAGTTTGATAACCACGTATTCCGGACCCTTTGCTCGCAGGAGATTCCCTGCGGTCACCAGGTTGGTGGACCCGGCATACTCACGGGCTTCGGTTTCGTTGATGACCAGAAGGTCAATCCCGGCGAGAACCTCCTCAAGTTCCTTGCGGGCGATCTCGATCCAGAGGTCCATGGTATCTGCCAGCACGAAGCGGCCGGGGCCCGTGCATTGAGCCAGCATTTCCAGCTGGTTGGCCGGCGCCATGTTGGCCAGCACCACTACCGGGGAAGCGGCCAACTCGGAAGAGAGGCCGACCTTCCAGTTCTGCAGGACATTGACCGCCACGTTGTGGGTGGTGCGGTCGTTCATGTTCTGGTGATACTCCCCACTCCAGGTGAAAGAGGCGCCGTCGGACCGGTCCACTCCCCCGAGATTGACTCCATGCCGTTCGAGCATGGCGAGATGCTCAGGCGGATAGTCGCTGCCTACGACCCCGACAAGATGAACCGGATCGGTGAAGTAACTGGCAGCCAGGGAAGCGTAGGAAGCCGATCCCCCAAGAAGATTTGTCGCTTCATCAGTGGGCGTCTTGACATTGTCGATCGCAATGGAGCCACCGACCAGGAGAGGGAGGGTATCGGACATGACCACGGAGTTCGGACTCAATCCCGCAAAGATTCAAGCCCGATATTTCCCGCCGGAACCCCGGGGGTCTGCTCCCCGAGTCGCTCCCGTACCCCGCGACAGCACTCCGCAATATCGGGCGCCTGCAGGAGACCGGATACGATGACCACGCGTCGCGCCCCGGAGGCCAGCACCTCATCGAGATTGCCTGGCTTGATCCCGCCAATGCAGAAAACCGGAATCTGCCCGCCGACGGTCTCCTCGATCTCTGCAATGTCGTTGAGTCCGATACCCGGGCGCCCTTCCTTGGTCGGTGTGGGGAACAGGGGACCGAACCCGATGTAGGAGGCACCCTCCCTGAGGGCCGCCCACGCCTGAGAGGGGGTGTGGGTGGAGCGGCCCACCAGCGATCCCGCAGGCAGGCTGGCCACAGCTTCCGCCAGATCCCCGTCCTCCTGGCCGAGGTGCACACCATCGGCACCCGCCTCCAGCGCAACGTTCACGAAATCGTTCACGATGAGAGGCACCTCCCTTGCATGGCAGAGCGGGACGAGCCGTTGCGCGATCCTGAGGATGGCGGACTCCTCATGGTTCTTGGCGCGCAGCTGGAGGATATCGACCCCGCCTTGGAGGAGTGCCTCGGTCACCGACTCGCAGTCACCGGGCGAAATGTAACCAAGGTCCACAATGCCGTAGAGCCGGGCCTCGCTCTCTCTTCGCTCGCTCAGGCCATTCATTCGGTCCGGGCCTCACCGTCACGCGCCTTGAGATAGCGCTCCACCCACCCGATATCGTAGCGGCCCTCAATAAAGTCGGGGTGATCCACAACCACCTGCTGAAAGGGGATGGTGGTATTGATTCCTCGAATCATGAACTCCGAGAGGGCGCGCCGCATCCGGGCAATAGCCACATCCCGGCGCGCACCCGTCACGATGAGTTTCGCGATCATGGAATCATAGTAGGGAGGCACCGTGTAGCCGGCGTAGACATGTGTGTCGACACGCACACCCTTGCCCCCCGGGGCGTACCACAGCGAGATGTTGCCCGGGCTCGGCGCGAAATTGTTGTAGGGATCCTCGGCGTTGATGCGGCACTCAATGCTGTGCCCGCGGGGTTGCGCGTTGCAAACATGGGAAGAGAGTGGTTCGCCGGCTGCCACGCGAATCTGTTCCTTGATGAGTTCGCACCCCATCACTTCCTCCGTGATGGGATGTTCCACCTGAATCCGCGTGTTCATCTCCATGAAGTAGAAATTCTCCGCAGCTTCATCGACGAGGTACTCGATGGTCCCCGCGTTCTCGTAGCCGATGTTCTTTACCAGTTCGACCGAGGCTTCCCCCATGGCCTTGCGCATCTTCGGGGTAAGAAACGGACTGGGGCACTCCTCGATGATCTTCTGGTTGCGCCGCTGCATGGAACAGTCGCGCTCCCCGAGGTGCGCCACGTTCCCCTGGGAGTCTGCCACCACCTGGAATTCGATGTGGTGGGGATTGAGCACGAGTTTCTCGAGATAGCAGTCCCCGTTGCCGAAAACGGCCTGGGCCTCGTTGCTCGCGGCCCGGTACTGGTCGAGGAACTCCTCCTCTTTCAGGGCCGGGCGCATTCCTTTCCCTCCCCCACCCGCGGTGGCCTTGATCATGACCGGAAATCCGATCTTCCGCGCCGCGGCGAGGGCGTCGCCTTCGCTCGCCATCAGCCCCTCCGTCCCGGGGGTGACCGGCACGCCATACTTGGTGGCGGTGGCACGGGCGGTGTTCTTGTCGCCCATGGCACGAATCAACTCCGCGGAGGGCCCGATGAACTTGATCTTGCAGCTCTCACAAATCTCAGCGAAGCGCGGATTCTCCGAGAGAAACCCGTAGCCCGGGTGGATGGCGTCCGCCTGGGTCACTTCGGCGGCCGCAATCATGCGATCGGGCTTCAGGTAGCTGTCCTTGCTTGGCCCCGGCCCGATGCACACCGCCTCGTCGGACAACTGCACGTGCAGGGAATCGATGTCCGCCTCGGAGTAAACCGATACCGAGGCCACCCCCAGTTCCCGGCAGGCCCGGATGATGCGCAGCGCAATCTCGCCGCGGTTGGCTACGAGGACTTTGGAAAACATCGCGAAAGGATGGTGGAATCGGGAAAACCCGCGGGAGGAAGATCCGCGAACGGATCAGGTCACGCGAAAAAGAACGTCCCCATACTGGACCGGCGAGGCGTCCTCTACGCAGATCTCCGAGATCGTCCCGCTGACTTCCGCCTTAATCTCGTTCATCACCTTCATGGCCTCAATGATGCAGAGGGTCTGCCCTTCGCTGATCCGGTCTCCCACCTTGACGAACTCGTCTGCCTCCGGCGCGGGTTTGCGGTAGAGGGTCCCCACCATGGGCGACTCGATAACCTCCCCGCTCTCGAGCGGTGCCTCGCCCTCCTCAGCAGCAGGTGCCACCGGAGCCCCCGGGACCGCACCCGGAGCTGCTGGGGCAATGGCGAGTCCCCCAAGAGCCTCGCGAATCGCTTCCACGTCCGTCCCCTTCTTCAATTTCAAATTGAAGTCCTCCTTCTCCAGATGGAAAAGGCTGAGCCCTTGCTCTTCCATGAGCTCGACGATTTTGCGAATTTCCTCCAGGTCCACAGCGCGCGCAGGTGAGTTGGCAGCAGAGTCAGGGTCCGCGCTGGACGGGTCAAGCGCCAAGCAAGCGGTGATTGGGGATTGGGTGTCCGGGAATTGGGCCTTAGTTTGCCCCCGTGAAATCGACGTTGCGCCCTGCTGAACCGGGGGAGATCATCCCCGAGGATTATTTCCGGCGGCTCACTCCTGCCGAGTTGTTCACAACGGGAGCCCCGCTGGAGGTCGACCTGGGATGCGGAAACGGGTCTTTTGCCCTCGAAATGGCGCAGCAGTTTCCGGACCGGAACTTCCTGGCGGTCGAGCGCCTGCTGGGGCGGGTACGCAAGATCTGCAAGCGGGCTTCCGAGACCGGGCTCAAAAACCTGCGCGTGCTCCGGCTGGAAGCGCGCTACACCGTCGAATGGCTCCTCCCCCACGCCTCTGTCAGCCGGCTGCACCTGCTCTTTCCCGACCCCTGGCCCAAAGCCAAGCATCACCGCCGCCGTCTCGTGCAGCGCGACTTCCTCCACGCGCTGCGCAAGGTGCTCGTCCCGGGTGGGGAGTTCCTCTTCAAAACCGATCACGAAGACTACTTCGAGTGGGCCAGGGAAGAGCTCGCGCTCTTCGATCACTTCGAATCCCTGCCCTGGGACGAACAGAACGACGAACTTTTCTTCTACCCCGAGACTGCCTTCGAGGAGCAATGGCGAGCCGAGGGCCGCGCCGTCCACCAGCTCCGCATGCGCAACCCGACCGCCTGAGAGACCTACTTCCGCAGGATCATCCGCTTGCTCGGATTGCGGAAGCTCCGCAGCTCCAGTTCTCCGTCGCGGAACTCCATCATGACCGCCCCGGTTTCGCCCTGGCGCCAAAGGGCGATCCCCGCTCCCCTCACCGCCTCTGCCCAACGCTCGGGCACCCGTTCGGAAAGGGGATATCGATCCTCCTCCGCCACGATCACGGCAGGATCGACCGCCTGCACAAATTCCATGATGCCCGAATAGTCGGAACGGTGACGCCCCATGACCCAGAGGTCGCAACTCAGATCCACCCCGCTCTCCAGCATTTCCTTCTCTGTATCGAATCCAGCATCTCCGGTAATGAGAACCCGCCAGCCGCGCCAGTGAAGGCGCATTACCATGCAGCGATCATCCGCCCGACTGCCATGTTCCCGGTCGGCTACGCGCAACACTTCCAGTTCCGCTCCGTCCCCCAGTGGATAACGTCTTCCCGCTTTCCCAAGGTGCACCCGACAACCTGACTCGCCGGCCCCCTGCACCAGCTCCCGAAAAGCCGGACTGGCAGCCTGCTCAACAGGGAGGAGGAGCTGCCGGGGGCCATAGTGGGGCAGGGCCAAGGCCAGTCCTCCTGCGTGACCGGCCTCGGGATGGGTCAGGACCATCGACTGTGGAACCGCACCCGCATCCTTAAGGGCAGGCTTCACCATCCTCCGGAACTGGTCCTGGGCGCCCCCGTCTATAAGCACTCCTTCGCCCGCTCCCACGTAGATCGCAGCATCGCCGTCCCAGAGATCGAAGACCAGCATGCCCCTGGTCCATCCTCCCCGTCCCTGCAGCTCAAAGTGGCTGCCCGGAATCTCCGTCACTTTTTCAGCAATCCGGTATGCCCCTTCCGCCAGCAGTGCATTGCCCCGGTTTACTCCCGTCTGCAGCGGCTCGGCCACCAGTCCAATCACCACTCCCACGAGGGCCACCGAGAGAATAAGGAAGACCAGTGGCACCAGGAGCATGCTGGCAAACACGGCGGCGGGGGTCACGATCCCGAAATGGTATCCGATCAGGGGCATTGAACCGAGCCAGGCCGCCAGGGAGACCACCAGCAGGCCCACCACGTACTTGCGCAGCGCAAGGTTCCACTTCTGTCCCCGCGTGTAGAGTGCGTGGGGAAGGAACGGGTCCCCTTCGGTGACAGCCTGCAGGCACCGGGAAAAGAAGGGAGCGACCAGAATAATCATTCCGACCACCACGTAGGACAGTTGGAAGCCGACTTGTGCAAGCTGGTGGGAATCCATGAGCAGCACGGCGGGCAGACTGGCAAGCAGGCTGTTAGCCAGCGAAGGCTGCCGCCTCACCGCAAAGCCAACCAGAAAGACCGAGGCCATGAAGACGGCGCGCACCGCAGGCGGTCGGAGGCCGGTCACGAAGACATAGCCCCACATGATGGCGAACACGGCCCATAAGCCCCACCCCTGTGGCACCCGGAAGAAACGCATGAGCATCCAGCCCAAGGCCCCTACCAGTCCCACGTGCAATCCGCTCACCGCGAAGATGTGCATGGTTCCGCTCTTGCGGAAAGCGCCGTAGTAGTCGGCCCCTTCCGAGCGATCCCCGAGGACCAGCCCCCGAATCAGGATCGCCCCCGCCTCCTCTTCTCCGAGTCCGGACACGATGCGGGCCCGCAATTCGGTGCGCAGATCCCAGGCAAGGCGATGGAGTCTCAGACCCATGCGCGGACGGGCCACGATCTCGTGGGTATCGGCACGAATCTCGCCCACCAACCCGTGGCTCCGGATCCAGTTCATCCCGTCAAACTCGGCCGGGTTTCGAGCGGCCGAAGGGAAAAAAGTCTGCCCCCGCAGAAGAAGCACATCCCCGGGCTTCACCTCGTTCGGCAGATCCCTTACCGCGACCAGTGTATGGTGCAGGCTCCAAGGATTGCGCTCACTGGCGCTGATCCGGAAAACTGCCCGGGGAAGAAAGCCGCCCCGGTCGCGCAAACTGAGAACGGTCCCTTCCACTTCCACCCGCGTGCGGCCATTGGCATGGATCCAGTCCTCTCCATCCGACTGCCGCTGGAGTCGGTCATAATGGACACCCCACAAGAGGGCCCAGCCCACACATCCTGCCGTCACCATCCAGCGGCCCGCCACTATGGAGACCAGCATCCCGAGCGCGGGCAGGGCAAGCCATGGCAGCGTCCACCCGGCTCCCGCACACAAGATTCCCAGGCAGCACCCAAGGGCCGGGATGAGGAGCGGCACCCGAGCCAGTAAATGCGCCGCGCCTTTGTTCACAGGCCGGAGCTGTTAGATCGCTCCCAGTTCGCGCAGGCGGTGCGTCGCATTGGCAGAGTGCCGCGTCTCCGGGAAGAGCTCGACCACCTGCTCCAGGATGCTCACCGATCGCGGCTTATCCTCCTTGTCGACCTCATAGAGCTCCGCCAGGCGGAACATGAAGAAGGCCGTGTCGTTGACACGCCACTCGCGGCTCTCAAGGGCGGTGCGCAGGGTCTCGATGGAGGCATCGGAATCCTCCAGATTGTCATGCTGGATCTTGGCAATCTCGACCCAGGGAAAACGGTTCTCCGGTTGCGTCCGCGCCACCGCACGGTAGGCTGCGATCGCGGCTTCATAGTCACCCCTCGCAAGAAAGACCCGCGCATCGTGCATGGGATCGAACTCCACTTCCTCGGACGATCCATAGAACATGTGGGTGAAGCGATGAACCAGGGTGGGCAACATAAAATATCCGAAGACGATGGCAGCATATGTTGCCACCACGAGGATGAGAGCGATTCCCACCAGGATCTTGGCACCTTGCGAAACTCCCTGCGGTTTCCAGCCCTCTATCTTTTCCTCTCCATACCTGTCCTCGATGGTCCGGCCCTCGGCCCTGGCGATTTCCAGTTCCTTCTCGGTCGGAAGCTCCTGCTTGATCGGCCCCATCGCGATCATGATCAGCCATGCCCCACAGATGAGGGCCACCAGGATGCAGAGATTTATGATGAACTTGCGATCCATTGATACCGTAGCGCCACAAAAGAAAACCGCACCCGCCGCTGAATGACAACCTCTGAAGGCCCGTCCATTGCGAACAATGGGGATTCGTCAAAAAAGCCACGGCCTTACACCGTGGCTTTGCCGGGAGCGAGAGCGCGGAGCCAACAGGAATGTGCTCCGTTGGGGTCGCTGCTTCGCTTCACTTACTTTCCGCAGTCGATGGTGGGTCGCCGTAGTCGATGGTGGGCAGTTCCTTGAACTTGGGCAGCGAGCGCAGGGACGGGGCCTTGGCCTCACCCGTGCAGCAACCGCAGGACGTCAGAGCCAAGGCGGCCAGTGCTACTCCGGCGGGGGCGATCAGTTGAATGAGCTTCTTCATCGTAAGTATGTAATGCTGGGGCTGGGCGGGAATCTCAGGGGAGGCTCCCCGCATCTCAAGGTAAAAATCAAGCCCGGGGTCACAAATCCGTGGCCCCGGGCTTGCGTTTAAAGCATGCTTACTTTCCGGGCACCACCACGTTCGGCGGCGCCATGGGTGCAGGGGCACTCTGGTTCGATGCGCAGGATGCAAGCGCTAACCCGGTCAGGGCCACAAGGACTGCAATGATATTAGAGAGTTTCATAAGATAGAGAATTGTGTCTTTCAGGCGGGCTTCCGCGAGAATGCATTTGCCCGATGGTCAGGGTTCCTTAAGTATTATTTCCCAGGTGCCACATAACTCGGCGGCCCGGGATCCGGGCTTGAGCAGGAAGAGAAGGCCAACGCCCCAAGGGCGGCCAGCGCGATCGCGATTACTTTCAGGAATTTCATTGTCTCGCTAGGTATTGGTTCAGGCTAATTGTGAGCAGGCGATTGCGCCTGATCAACCGGAGCATACCCCACGCCAAATTGACCGCAAGCGTGAAAGCAACAGCTCATCCGGTCCCATTTTACGCTCCAAAGGCCGACCCTGTTTAATCTTTCCTCCTGGAGTACATTTCATCCGTCTCCCACGTTTCGGACTAGACGATCGAGCACTTGACGATCGGGCACTTTCGACTAATACCCAGCGCGCCATGTCCAGTTCCCCTCACATCGCCATCGCCGGCGCAACAGGCGCCGTCGGGGAGGAAATGTTGAAGTGCCTCGAACAACGTGATTTCCCCGTGGGGGAACTCACGCTCCTGGCTTCCGCGCGCTCGGCCGGGCGGAAACTTCGCTTCAGGGACCGCGAAATCGCGGTCCAGGAACTGAGCCATGACTCCTTTCAGGGGGTCGATATCGCCCTCTTCAGCGCCGGAGGCAGCCTCTCCCTGGAATTCGGGCCCTCCGCCGCCGCTGCGGGCTCGGTGGTGATCGACAACTCCTCCGCCTTCCGGATGGATCCCGAAGTCCCCCTCGTAGTGCCCGAGGTCAATCCCGAAGCGGCCAAGACCCGTCCAAAGGGCATCATCGCCAACCCGAACTGCACCACCACTATTACCCTGATGGGTCTCAATCCGCTTCACCGGAAGTTCGGACTCAACTCCGTCATCGCATCGAGCTACCAGGCGGTTTCGGGCAGTGGCCAGGCAGGCATCATGGAACTATCGGACCAGGTCAGGGCCCTCTCGGAAGGCCGGAACGACCTCACAAAGAGTGTCTACCCTCACCAGATCGCCTTCAATGTCATTCCCCATGTCGATCAGTTCATGGATGGGGGATATACCAGGGAGGAACTCAAGATGCTCAACGAGGGGCGCAAGATTCTTGAACTGCCGGATCTGCAGGTGACCTGCACCTGCGTGCGCGTTCCGGTCTACCGCTCGCACTCGGTCTCGATCACCGCCCAGTTTGAGCATCCGGTCAGCGTGGAGCAGGCCCGCCTCGCCTACCAGGATTACCCGGGCATTCGCGTCGTGGATGATCCTGGAAACGCCCTGTATCCAACCCCGCTCGACACCACCGAGAAGGACGACTGTCTGGTGGGCCGCATCCGTGAGGACATGGTGCTCGAAAATGCCCTCGCCCTCTGGGTGGTCGGGGACCAGGTCAGGAAAGGGGCCGCCTTGAATGCAGTGCAGATCGCGGAATTGCTCTGAGGGGAAACGCCACCAACTGCCCCGCATAGACCGGGTCCTCCCCCTTGATTCCCCCAGAATCCACCTGCCCATGTGAATTGGGGGCTTGGGTAATTGGATCCTTGGGTATTTCCTAGGAGCGTGTCCGACCTCAAGGCCTACCTCCGGGAGCAGCAACGCATGATCGACGCGGCCCTGCAACGGTTCCTGCCCCGTGCCTCGGTCCGTCCCTCCACCATCCACCGCGCCATGCGCCATCCGGTCTTCGCGGGAGGCAAACGTCTGCGGCCCATCCTCTGCCTGGCCGCCGCCGAGGCCTGTGGCGGAGACTCCGAACACGCCCTTGCCCCGGCCTGCGCGGTCGAACTGATCCACACCTATTCCCTCGTCCATGACGATCTCCCCTGCATGGATGATGATGACCTGCGCCGGGGCAACCCTACCACCCACGTCGTCTTTGGGGAGAATATGGCGGTCCTGGCCGGTGACGCCCTTCTCACGGAAGCCTTTGCCATTATTGCCCAGACCCCGGAGGGCAAGAAATACCGAGCAGGAGACTATGTCACCGAACTGGCTTCCGCCTCAGACTCGCGCCGGCTGATCGGCGGACAAGTCATGGACCTTGAAGGCGAAGGAAAAGCCCTCACCAAGGCTCAGCTCGTCCGGATCCACGAGGCCAAAACCGCTGCTCTCCTCACCTCCTCCCTCCGCCTGGGCGGGATGAGCGCCAATGCAAGCTCCTCCAAGCTCCAGGCCCTCACGGACTTCGGGAAATCCCTGGGACTGGCGTTCCAGGTCATCGATGACCTCCTTGATGTCACCCAATCCACCGAGAAATTGGGGAAGACCGCCGGAAAGGACGCCGCGGTGGAAAAAGCCACCTACCCCGCCATCCTCGGCCTGGAGAAGAGCAGGCGGGAGGCTCATCGCCTCACCCACAAGGCCCTGTCGGCCCTCCGGCCCTTCGGTCGCCGGGCCGTCCGCCTCGACCAGATCGCACACCACCTCCTGGACCGGGATTACTAGGCGGATCCCGGAATCAGCCCCTAGAACCGGAAGGTCGCATCCGCCTTCAACGTCAGGTCCGATCGCTGCAGATCCAGTCCGCGATCATCTGTCAGGAGCGCCTGATTCAGGACCAGATAAATCGTCGATCCCGGTCGATACTCCCAGCGGATCCGGGAGTTGAATCCCACCTCGTTGGAAAGGCTGTCATACTGCACCAGGGTGGACCACCCGAGATCGGGAGTCAGGTTCCAGTTAATCCCAAGGCTCCCCACGTGCGCATCGAACGAGCCCTCCCCAAGATCCACCCGGTTATACTGATAGGTCCCGTTGATGCGGAAGTGCCGGCTGGGATTCCACTCCACCTCCGCCGAACCCTGGACCCGCCATCCGTCGTAGAACTCTCCGGCCTCCACCGAGAATTCTCCCCACACCGGACGCGAACTGGTGGCTTCGAATTCCAGGCGGGCCTTGGTCCAGGAGTACTCCCCCGCCGGCACCGTGATGTCTCCCAGCTCGAAGGCCTCGTCCGGACGGTCGATATTGTGCGAGATGCGCAGACTCAATTCATCCGTGCTGGCAAAATCCAGGTTGAAAGGCACGACCCCAAACCGGGCGGAATCGAGCCCCCCGGACGTTCGGGATGTCACGCTCACATCCGCTCCCCTGGCCAGCTGGCGGTACCAGCCTGATCCTCCCGGCCGGTGCTTCCGGCGAATCAGCCCGGACACGGTGCGGATCCCGGTCCGTCGCACGAACCCGAGGGCCGGATCGAATCCCGGACCGACCTCCAGGTAACTGAGCGAACCATCCCAACGGTCGTTGGGATAAGAGAGCCGCCCCCCGAAGGCATAATCCGTGCCGTGGCCCCCTCCCGCCGCCTCAGCATAGTTCCCAAGGGCATAGAGATTGGCTCCCAGGATCTTGTCATCGAGGAATTCGTTGGTCCGGAAGGTGAAATCCACTCCTCCCACGTAGTTGTCGCGATTGGAGTTGGGATCTCCCCCGGTCGCGATGACCCCCACCCGGGACTGGGAGAACACCTGCTTGGTCACCCGGGTCGCGAAAACGTTCTGTTCATTCAGCCCGGGTGGACCCTCCAAGCGTGCATGGGTAAAGCCGACATCATAATCTCCCAGCCGCCCCGCCAGCTTGGTGGCCAGTTGAGTGGGAACGATCCGTCCGTCCGCCAATCCGATCCGCCGGGTGAAGTAGGGCAGGAAGGTCGGTCCCCTGCCTCTCCGTTGAAATCCCGGCCCGAAATCGTAGATCCCGCTATCCTCCAGGAAGAAGTCCCGCTTCTCGGGGAAGAAGAGCGGAAAGCGCGTGAAGTTAACCACCCGCTGATCAACCTCCGTTTCCGCGAAGTCGGTGTTGTAACTGACGGTAGCCGAGAAGCTGGGGGTAACCCGGTAGCGCAGATCGGCTCCGAGGTCCCCTCCCATGCTGTCACTTTCCCCCTTGCGACTTTCGTGACGGCCCACCGCGTAGGGGGAAAACTCCAGCCCGAGTCCCTGTCGCATCCCCCGCAATCCAGTGATGTCTCCCGCTTCACTGGCATAGTGGGACTTGATTTCATCCTTCCAGCCTGTCCAGCGAATGGCCTCGTTCTTTCTCCGGATCCTCCGCGACATGTTGAAGCCCCATACCGTCCCGTCCGGATCAAAGCTCACCGTCTTGAAGGGAATGGCCACCTCGACAAACCATCCCTCGTCCGTGATGCGCGCTTTCGACATCCAGATCCCATCCCAGGAAAAGTTCATCCCCGTGTTGTTGGTGATCAGACCGTCTGACTGGGCCCCGGTTGGGTTGACCGCGAAGACGTAGCCGTTGCGCTGATCGTGAAAGGTGTCGAAGAAGAGGTAAACGAAGTCCGAGCCCGTGAAAATCCTGTCACGGCGCATGGAACGCGCCATCACCACTCCCGGTTCGGAATCGTAACACCACACCCCGACGTAGAGATGATCACGGTCGTAAACCATCGCGAACTCCGTGCGCTCGGTGGCCGGGGTCCCCCGCCCGGGATCATACTGCCGAAACCCCTTCCCCTTCTCCGCCCGCTGCCAGGCCGCCTCTTCCAGGCGGCCGTCCACCTCGACACGTTCCGCCGCCCCCAGTCGCAAGGCAGTGATACTGGGCTTCTTTTCGGCCTGAAGACCGCCGAACGATCCCAGCCAGGCACACGCTGCGAGCAATTTATGGACTCTCCTCATTTCTTCGCGAGCGAGGATCCGCCGCATGACTTGCCCCGTGCAGGGCGTGACCACAACCCACTCCTTGCAACCCGTCAAGGCGCGACCCCGAATCACAGGAAATCGACACCTTCCAATCGTAGCACTCCCGGACCCCCGGAAAGCCTCCGCCCAGCCCATGGGATGACCCAATAGTTCTTTCCCCCGTCTCCTTTTGAGTCCAGACTCCCCAGCCATGAAATTCCTCATCAAAACTTTTGGACTCCTCGCAGCCCTCAGTCTTTTTCCTGCCGCCGCTCAGCAGGAGAAGGCCCCCGCGAAAAAAAAGGCTCCCTCCAAAGAAACCCCCGCCAAGGCCCCGGCCGTCAAGACTGTCGATGGCGGCAAACTGGAAAAGAAAATCATCGGCAAATGGGCCCCCGATCCCGAGGCCATGATGAAGGAGATCCAGAAGGGCCTCGCCGACGATCCCTCCGCCGCCCTCCCTCTCCCTCTCCCCCTCCTCCAAGCCGTGATACAGAAAATGGCGGTGAGCGTGCAGAAGGGGGAAGTCACCATCCACTCCATGGGAAAAAAGCAGACCGCCACCTACAGGATCACCAAGGTCGACAAGGCCGCGAACAAGCTCACCATGCAGATAACCGACGAGGAGGGTATTGCCCAAGGGGGGTCGGCCACCGTCGAGGAAAAGAAGGACGGCAGCAAAACGCTCATTCTTGAGAAGGACGGCGAGAAGGTAGTCCTCAACAGCATCAGCGCCTCGGAATTCGAGAAGCGCAGGAATGCGCGCGACAAGCCAGCTGTCTCTCCCAATTTCAGATAAGCGACCCCCGGTTCAGGGGCGCTCGCCCAGGCAGAGCAGCTTCTCCCTTCGGACGTCGTTCTGGAAGACCGCCACCCGGGCATAGACCCGACCCCCGCAGTAGACCGGCGTGGCAAAGACCTGTTCGCCAATCCGCGCCTTGTGCACCACCTCGAAACCCGCCGGATCCGCCTTGAACTGGAAATACTCCCCGTTCTCGTTGATGGCGTGAATGTGATCGCCCACCAGGACAGGCGAACTGGAGAACGTTCCGCCCAATAGACCCTTCCACCTGCGCTCGCCGGTCTTGCAGTCCCAGCACATGGCCGCCCCGCCATCCATCACCGCAAAAAGGTGTCCCTTCGTCACCAGCATGGAGGGGACATAAACCCGGCTGATGTTGCGCCAGGCCACTTTCCCGGAACCATCGCTCTCCACCGCATGGACGTGATTCTTGGGCCACCCCCCACTGATGAAAACCCGCTCCCCATCCGTCACTGAGGAACTAACCGTCTCCTGGGTGGATCCCTTCGTTTCCCACAGAATCTTCCCGGTCAACGGGTCAATGCTCATTACCTTCTCGCAGCCGGAGAGGACCAGCTGGTCGCGGCCACCGAGACGGTGCACGATCGGGGAGGTGTAGTTGGGGATCCTCGGCCGATCCACTTTCCACACAATCTTGCCGCTCTTCCGGTCCAATCCAAAAATCGCCCCGGCCTTCTTGTTGTCCGCGCAGACCAGCAGGAGCGACTTGTAGACCATCGGTGAAGCCCCGTAGCCCTGGTGAACAACGTAATCTGTCAACCGGGTCGTCCACACTTTCTTCCCGTCGAGGCTCACCGCCGTGGTATGGGCTGCTCCCTCGTTCACGAAGGAGACATAGAGATTTTCTCCATCATAGGCCGGTGAGTTGGAGGCATGGGTGGCCTTCCGGTTGATCTTGGGAGCAAAGGTTCCACTGTGAATCACGGTGCTCCAGGCAGCAGCTCCGGTCCCACGGTCATAGGCCAGCAGCGACTGGGTCTGCTTTTTCTCCTGAGCCGTGACCAGATAGATGCGGTCACCCACCACGATCGGGGACCCGTGTCCGCGTCCCGGGACGGGCGTTTCCCAGAGGGTGTGCCTGCCCGGATCGAGGGCCGGCGGCAGCTTCTGCGTCGGATCGGCGTGACCATTGCGGCTCGGTCCTCTCCAGCACGGCCAGTCCTCTTTGCCCGCGACCCACGGCGCCGCCTGCCCCGGCAGGACACCACCCAGGGTGAGAACGGAGAGCAACAGGGCGCGGGAGAACTTCACGAGGCGCAAATTTGCCGTGAATCATAGCCCGACACCAGCAAAACGATTCCCCGCTCCAGTCTCAACTCCCGGGTTCTCGTCCGTTTATCGGTTTGTGCTGGTTGGAACCGCCCTGCAATCCCTACCCTCCCCGACAACATGAAAACGCAATTCTCATTGGCAGGTTCAACCCTCGCGGCACTGGGCATCTCCCTGATGACCATCAGCTGTGACAACAAGAGTGAAAACGCCGACAGCGGCAGCGAAACGTCGGATACGGGCACGGCGGAGGCCGCACCACCCGGGGACCTGGAAAGCCATGTCATCGGTTACTGGGCTTTCGATGCCGAGGCCATGATGAAGGAAAAGGGCCTGGCGGCGGAGGATAACATCGATGCATTGCGCATGGAGATGTTTGCCGAAATGGCGTTCGAGATTCCTGAGAAGGGAAAGATCGTCATGCACATGCTGGGGGATTCCCTCAGCATGTCCTACACCGTCAAAACTGTCGATGCGGCAACGAAGACGCTCACCGTGGAAATCACCGACCCCGATGGGGAAACAGAATCGGGGTCTATCATCATCGGGGAAGACAAGCTCAAGCTCTCGACTGGGGGTGATGAGCCGGCTCTCCCCCTGGTCCGCATCGACGAGGCAGCCTTCAAGAAGCGCAAGGTGGTCTTGCCCAACAGCCTCGACCTGCCCGAGGGGCCCGTCGAAGAACCGGCCACCGAGAAAGCCCCCGCCGCAGAGGAGAACCCCGATCCCGCGCCTGAAAGTGAGGCGGCCGCGCCCGCCGGGGACCTGGAAAGCCATGTCATCGGCTACTGGGCTCCTGATGCAGAGGCCATGATGAAGGAATTAGCGGAGGGCCTCGCCGACGATCCCGATACACTAGCTGCCACCAAGGCCATGATGGAGCCCCTGCTTGCCGCAATGGTGATCGAGATTCCTGAGAAGGGAACGGTGATCATGAACATGATGGGGACTCCCCAGCCCGTGTCCTACACCGTCAAATCCATCGATGAGGCAACGAAGACGCTCACCGTGGAGATTACCGACCCCGATGGGGAAAAAGAATCGGGGTCCATCATCATCGGGGAAGACAAGCTCAGGATCCAGGGGGGGGATGACGGTCTCTCCCTGGTCCGCATCGACGAGGCCACCTTCAAGAAACGCCAGAAGACCAAGGCGCCCAATATCCTCGACCTGCCCGAGGGCCTCGACCCGGACGCCCCGGGAGAAAAATCCACGGCAAAGGAGGCCCCCGCAGTAGAGAACGCTCCCGCCACCGAGGAGGGCCCCGCCCCGGAGGAGAACCCCGATCCCGCGCCTGAAAACTAGGCTGGCCCATCTGATCCTTCCAAGGGTGATCCGGTGTTTCCGGATCGCCCTTTTTTGTCAACTGGTCCCGGCAACCTTTTCCATTTCTTCCCGCGCCTTTTGGAGCATCTTCCCTGACATGATGAACCAATCTCGATTCCCGGACTATTATGAGATTATCGGTTTGTGCTGGCTAAAACCGCTCAGCATTTGCTATTCTCCTAGGCAGCATGAAAAAACAATTCTTATTGGCAGGTTCAATCATTGCGGCACTGGGCATCTCCCTGATGACCATCAGCTGTGACAACAGCGATACGCCGACGACGGATCCGAAGCCTGCGGCAGAGGAAGCCCCCGCTGCAGAGGAAGCCCCCGCTGCAGAGGAAGCCCCCGCTGCAGAGGAAGCCCCCGCTGCA
>Ga0315316_10000827_pt1 | contig 21134 bp, 15 predicted proteins | sample M160m3416metaG_FD_203702 | JGI IMG/M metagenome (GOLD analysis project Ga0315316, IMG submission 203702) | Ammonia-oxidizing marine archaeal communities from Monterey Bay, California, United States - M1 60m 3416 | ecosystem: Environmental > Aquatic > Marine > Intertidal zone | place: USA... | reverse complement strand
TGGGTCTGGGATGACACAGCTCACCTTCCATGGGAAGTTCTCTACTCACAAAATTTCAGTGCGCTTCAGATACCGGAAGAATTGAACCTTCCTAATCTTGTTCTACCTACCGGGGTGACAATCGGAATCCTAGATCCTGGAATGGTTTACTCGCTTGGTTACGACGATCCCGGCAAATTAACTGTTGATCTTAATTTTGCTGCGCGACAAAGGCCTCGACCACTCGGCACTGCTGCATCTACTTTCGGAAAAGCTGCTCACTTTGATCAGATTGGCAACATAACTGGCCATATAGAACTTTCGGGAAAGAAAATCGAAATCGATTGTTGGTCAATGCGCGATCGGACTTGGGGTCGAAGGCCAGAAAATCGCCCAAGACAAGCTGGATACGTTACTGGCGCAGGACAAGGCGGTGCAGGTTTTCTGGCTGTCAGCAACACAAGAGACGGGACCGATCAGATCGCCTATGGGTTTGTCCAGCGAGGAGAAACGCAAGTCAGTTTCGAACGGGGCCAACGAGACGTGATACGCGATCCGGAGAATGGCTGGGTGGATGAAATTCGGATAGAAGCTATTGATGAGAATGGCGACTCTTTCACAGCTCTTGGGAAATCAACAAACCGAATAACTATTAATCGTCATACTTTTATTGACGTGAATAGTGTCATCAGGTGGGAACTCCAGAATGAAGATTCAGGAAAAATTTGGTGGGGTGAAGATCAAGACATGTGGCCGATGCACCGGTGGTCTGAGGCCAACAAGAATAAAGATTGGAGCATCAGCTAGTGACTCTGCCACCTAGCGATATTTTGAAACGCTTAGCCGACACAATACGTAACGATATTGGCCCAGCTGTTTCAGATGAATACACCAGGACTCAGGCTTTTATGGCTTCCGTGATCCTTACCAAGTTAAGCAAACAGCTCGACTTAGAATTGGCTCACAGATTGGCTGAAAAAGCTGACGTTGAGGAACTAAAACTTCAACTTCAGACACTTCTCAATGGCTCTCCCCCGCCAGTCCAAAATCGCCTAAACGATTTTTTGCAGCAAGACCAAATCATGCCTCTGACATCACTCCTTACGGAGCTACATGAATGGGGTGTCCATAACTCAAAAGCATCTGACGCCGTTGAGCTAATCCGTCCGGTTCTTAGAGCCGACATCGATCGCCGTATGGAAATTGCAACATGAAGAAAAAATCGACTGCAGAAATCTCAACTAATGATCTCGAGAGAATCATCAGCAGTTATTTAGAGAAGCGGCTAGAAGCCAGCGACAAAGTAAGCGTTTCCGGCCTGACGCGAATAGCCGTTGGATGGTCTCATGAAACATGGCTTTTCGATGCCGACTGGCGAGATCATGATGACGAGCAGCAGCGCTTAGAGCTATGCCTTCGTCGCGATCCGGGAAATGCTCTCCTGAGGGAAACTTCTAACCTAGAGGAGCAATTTAAAGTATTGAAATGCCTTGAAAAAACCGAGGTGCCGTCGCCAAAAGCTTATTGGCTGGAGCTCGACTCTGAAACTCTCGGAGCGCCAGCTCTCATCATGGAGAAAATCCCTGGAGAATGTCCTAGCCCTTGGCGCAAAGACGGTAGAAAATTTTATGCTGCTGCTGCCAAGCGAGAGGTGCTACCTAAAAGTTTCGTAGACGCACTTTGCTCCATCCATAATGTCGATTGGAAATCATGCGGGCTTGATTTTCTTGGAGTCCCTACTACGGGCAAAGACTTTGCTTTGAGGGAGATCGCTAAATGGGAAAGTCTTATCGCTGAGTCCGATCACCCTGGTCATCCGATTCTCGCTGATCTTATGGGTTGGCTAATAAGCAACGCTCCATCAACTGAAAAGCTAACTCTAGTTCATGGAGCCTATCGCACAGGAAATGTCCTAATAGAATCTGACAAAGTATCAGCCGTGCTTGATTGGGAGCTTCAAGTTATTGGTGACCCTATGTATGACGTGGCTTACATGCTCACTGAACTCAACCGTGAAGGCACCGACCTTCTATCAAACGTCGTGCCGAGAGATCTATTTCTTAGCAGGTACGAAACTAATACTGGCATCAAGATTGACGAAGAGAAGTGCCGCTATTTCCAACTTTTGTATGCAATGAGGTCGGCAGCTTTTTGGATGAGTGCTGCTGGACTCTACGCTCAATCAAAGAACACAGACCTGCGTCTCGCCAGAACCGAATGGTCAATAACAGTTGCTCTTGAGAGAGCTGCTCAAGAACTCGGCTACTAAGTTCCCTGCATGAACAACGGGATCATTTATAGCTACTCGTCTGTGCTAGAGCCATTAATTTAAGTAGCGCAAAGTCTTCATTTTGTAAATACAACCTTGTTGCTTAGTTCATTTAAAAGTTAAAACGTATTCGTAACATCAGCAAACTGATGGGGCGAATGCGCGTACCCTGCCACAGCTTTAATTACTCTTCCTGAGTTGCCTGAAAAAGCAATTCCTAAATGTGCTTTCGCTATGTGCGAAGGGTCGGCCATTCCTGAAGGCACGCTTCCGTCGAAAACTCGGGTCATTGGAGTTGCGACACCGCCAGGGCAGACTGCATTTATAGTTATATTTTTTCTCCGCAATGATCCAGCTGAAGCTCGGACCAGCCCTACAACTGCCCATTTGGTCATACTGTAAATTGGGTCAGGTGTCCAAGGAATAAGTCCAGCAATGCTCGCTGTTACCGTTATCGCTCCTCCTCCTAGCCGGTCCAACAATGGGACCAGCGCATGCATACCTAGCGCCACTCCATCTATGTTGACATTGGTGGCTCTATGATAGTGCTCTAGATTCCACTCACCTGGGTCATCTGCTGTGCGCGAAAACGCTGCGGGGTCACGAAACTCAACGCCAGCATTCAGAATCGCTAGATCAAGCTTTTCTATCTCCTTGACAGCGGCAGCCCATTCGCTCGAAGAAGTCACGTCAAGCCTGACGAAGGTTCCGTTAATCTCTTTTGCTAAAACTTCACCTTCTTTCGATGCGACATCACACACGATTACATGAGCGCCGTCTTGAGCGGCTAAGCGAGCGGTAGCGGCTCCAATCCCCGATGCTCCACCAGTTATTAACACTTCTTTGCCCTCTAAGCCCCAAGTTTCAAGGTCCGGCAAATCAAGCGATGCATTAAATTGGTTATCACTCATGAACCAACTCTAATCTGTTTTTTCATCGCCTTCAGAAAAACACTTCTCCAGTTGCTCTGATACTTTGCACACAATTTCCGAGCGTTCTTTCGACACACTGTTAATGCCAACCGTCAATTGATCCATACTTGTCACTTTCCTCTCAGGAACGCCCGCGCCAAATTACGGGCTGATTGTTTTACGCAGAAGCAATTTTATGCTTGAGGTATCAACAAGAAGTCTTCTTCGATAAACATCAATACCACTTCCTCGTCCAGCCCTAATTCTCTGGTTATCTATTTCGTGTATTCTCTTAGCAACGGTGCAGCACGATCAATCTCAGCTATACGGTTACTGAAATGCCATAAAATTTCTGGTCTGATAGGTCTCGTGGAGCGTCGATAACGTGGTCTCGAAAGCCCTTTAGCGGAAGCCATATAAAAGTTGTCGATTAAGTAGCGCTGCTAGTTGATGAGGCCATCTACCAGTCCGAGAAGCCGCATACCTACAAGTCCGCCCATGCGCAGATTCTCTATACGCACTCGACAGTAAGCAACTCGCATCCATCGACACTAAAAGCTAGACGATCACTAGAATCAGGAAAATACGTGACGACACTACTGCCAGTCATAACGAACTGTCCAGCCTTGATATGGGTTCCTCGCTCGTTCAGATGGTTCGCTAACCACGCAACGGCATCAAGAGGATGCCCTAAAGCATCACCAGTTTTACCTTCTCCTACAAGTTCACCGTTTACTTCTAACTTCGTTGATCCGTTTTCAAGATCAAGAGTCTTCCATTCCATAGGGCCCACGCCGATTACCACACCCGCATTCCACGCGTTTTCAGCTACTAAGTCGAAGGTATCTAGATTCGAATAGTCTGCATTGCGGTCCTCTATCAACTCAAAAGCTGGCGCACACGTTTGTACAGCATCGCTAATAGTTTCTCTTGTATACGGCCCGATGTCAGGGGCTAAATCCTTGTTAACGAAAACTGCTATTTCGCACTCAACCCCCAAATGCGAATGTTGACTCAGGTCTACCTGAGTCGGAGCCTCTTGGACATCCTTATCAAAAACTGCTCCAGCTAACGGATGGGTTACTCCACAGAATTCCTGCATTGCTTTACTTGTCAACGCTACCTTCCAGCCAGATATGTTATGGCCTCTATCTATTAGGAGGTCATGAAAAGCGTCTTGTATAGCGTAACCGTCAGACAACGTAGAGCTCCTCACTGACGAAGCGAAAGACTTATGATCGTTTAACGAATCAAGTTCCTTCAGAAACATTTTCGCGGCTTCTTGCCGCTCTGCTTTGTCTAACATTTCCGGTTCTTTCATTCCTCATTCACAACACCGGGAGCCCGGAGTCGCTTACTTGTTGAAGCCAATTATTTCGTGAGTTAGCGGTGCTCTAAAGATTTAGCTAGGCATAATTCGCCGCTTCATATCAACCATATGGCCTAGATTAAACTTTTTTAAAGGCAACACGCCTTACAATCCTTTCTCGTTTCTATTCGAGACTAAATTTAATGCCTTTCGCTTTAACAGATTTTTATGAAAAAAATTTGTCGAAGCTCATCAAACATTTAACAATCACCCACTCGGAGGATCGGCCATTTCCCCGAGTACGCCCTGCCTCAGTTGCATATTTTTAGGGTTTAAACCACAAAGCGCTGAAAGGAGCAAGTATCTCGTTCACAACTAATAGCAGCGTCAGAACACTGACTACAGATCGCAGCAAAAGTCACAGATCTGCCTGCATCGAAATTCGTGCTTAGATATTTCTTTCACTAGCAGAATCAAGCCAAAGCTGAATCCAACAATGGATATCAACCAATTCGCTAACGAGCAACTGAACCACCGCGTTGTTGAAACATCAGAGTGAGCCTCCGTGCGCCGGGTCTCAGTCAAACCGTGTTCGGATAAATTTCTTAGTAGCGATTGAGACATTAATCGCAAATAGCAATCATAAGTGCAACGCTACAAATAACTTCAGATAGTGAGCATTCGAGCGTTGCGTTTCAACCAAGACTGTTGTTCACGAAAATCTGGGATAGTGGTTTCTACATGCTTCCAATACTTTTGTGAATGGTTGTGTTCAAGCAGGTGAGCTAGTTCATGCACCACAAGATAATCCACGACTTTGAGAGGAGCCATAATGATCCGCCAGTCGTAGGAAATGACACCCGACACTGAGCACGAACCCCACTGAGATTTGTATTCTCTAACTCGAACCGACGCCGGTTCAACCCTCAGAAGCTTTGAGTAAGCGAAAGATCTAGCGATTAACATTTCCGTAGCTTTTTGCTTGTACCAATCCACTACCAGAGACTTGACGGCGTTTCTTTCCTCCAGCTCTAAGATTTCGAATGGAATCGCCACGTTTAGGCGACCTTCCCCAATATTTACCATGCTTTGAGATTCTCTCTTCACATTAAGAGCATATTCTTGACCCAGATAGGCAAACATTTCGCCATCTGTCCAAACCCGAGCTATTTGCTTCGGCTGCTCTAGCTGCAGTTGAACATTTTTCTCTATCCATCTTGAGCGTTCTATTATGAAATCAATAATTACCCGATCGCTTAGACGCTTAGGGGCGCTGACTTTAACATTTGATGGGGTTACCTCTATAGAGACCGTTTTTTTTCTGTTTGTTCGCAGTATTACTAATGGCAAATCGAATTCAGGAGTCACTCATCACTAACTTTATTGTTATTGGCCAGAACCTTTACGATTCATTCTATTGCTTTAAAAAATTGAAGCGCTCCTGGTAGCTACATCTTGATTTAGTCGACAAAATCGTTAACTTTCACTACGCTCATTAATGAAATAGATTAACTACTCACCAGGGGGCGTGATGAGTCGATTGCTAATTGTGCCGATGAACGGCAAATCATTCGGTGCGACCGTAACCGGTGCAGACATTATGAGCCTGACAGATACAGAGTTCGCTACTGTGCATGACGCACTTATCCAGCACGGGTTTTTACTGTTCCCTGAGCAGCATCTCAACGAGGAGAACAGCGCTGATTTTGGCAGGCGTTTCGGCGATTTAGAGTTCGGCGGCCAACCCATGTCAAACCAAAAGAAACACTCAGATGGGTCTTTGGGAGAAATTTACGATCTCCAGTCTCAATTGATGCGAACAAACGTAGGCAACGAGACTTGGCACACTGATTCAACGTATAAACCAATCTCAAGCAAAGTGGCCATGTTATCTGCAGTTGTGGTACCGGAGTTTGATGGACAAACTGAACTAGCTGACTTACGAGCTGGCTATGACGCGCTTGACGATGAAACGAAAGAACGCATAGCAGGACTTAGCGCTTTCCATTCCACTAATTACTCTCAAGCGAATGACATCGGAGATTTCCCCGATAAAGATAAGGAAGGGCTTTACGGCGAGGTTTACCACGGCGAGGCATACCTTCGTCCCCTTATCAAGGTTCATCCAGAAACTGGAGAGCCTAATTTGTTCGTTGGCCGACACGCATTCAGCGTGCCTGGTCTAGAACGCAACGAAAGTCGCTCTCTTCTTGCGTCTCTACTCGATCACGTCACAAGCGATGAATCTCGTGTGTACAGCCACAATTGGGAACCCGGAGATACTCTTTTATGGGATAACCGATGCATTCTACATCGAGCGCGCCCCTACGATTATTCCAAGCCTCGCCATCTAATCGCTACTCGAGTCGCAGGCGACCCAGCAACGGAACTTGCCTACTACCCAGAAGATCCCGAAGCCGAAACTGGAAGAGCAGTTCTCACTGCTGAGCTAGAGATACTTCGTTCCGAAACCACGCGCCATAGGTACGGCGCGTCGACAGCAACTTCGCTAGGCGGCACCAAAGAAGAATGGCGCTCACTCGCCTCGAAGGACTAGCTCAGATTATCAATTCGTTTGTCCATATTCGATGTGTCTTTAGTCGATCAACAGAGTGGGGCTCTTCAATAGATATTTAAACTTGACCTGTGAATAATGCCTTGCAGATCTGAAAAGACTCACGGAAATATTTTTTTGATAACTGCTTTCACCCTTGAGGAGAATTACCGAGAATTCGGTCCGGCGTTACAAAAACCGCTACCCGTCGTTCGGCAGCCATGGCTCTGTCGTATTCTTCGAAATCGTCATGGACACCACCTGCAGCCTGGTACACCTCGCGTAATAGCAGTCGCAGAGCTTCACTATCCATACCTTCAGGTAAATTATCGGGGCCGACTATCTCGGCTCTACCAGTTACCGAAATCCAATTCCAACCTCGCCGGATCGCTACCGTGACTTCAGATCCTCGTTTTATGTGTTCGATGCGAGCAGCTTTTCCCATCGAGACCAACGCCACAGAGGGAACACCAGTTACCGGGTGGTCATGAACTCCGCAGTTAACAATGCTGGACAGCACTCGACCATCTCGCTGGGTAGTACTAACTGTTGCTAATCCAGTTTCTTTGCCTAAATAGGCTTTGACTTTCTCTAAATCCTGCATTTCAAAGTCCCCTTATCTTTCCCCGTTTAGTTAAACATTTTCAATTATCGGAAACTTAAATTTTGTAACTCCATACTTATCTAAAAGCAAACCGTTTTATTTCGCTCCTAGGAATTTCATTATTGTGCTGTCCAACCACCATCAACCATAAGAGTAGTTCCACTTATCAAACCCGCTGCGGGTGATGCCAAAAATACTACCGCCCCCACTACGTCTGAAACCTGCCCGAAGCGTCCCATTGGGATTCTGGCCAACAGATCACCTCCGATAGCAGGGTTTATTAGCCGGTCATGTGTCATCGGGGTGTCTATAGCAGTAGGACCAACAGCTACCACTCGTAACCCTGAAGGCGCTAGTTCTACGGCTATCGATTTAGTAAAACCTTCTATAAAGTGTTTGGTAGCAGCGTAAATGCTGTTATTCGGCCGGCCGTTTTTACCGAATGTTGATGACATGTTTATGATCACTCCAGAACCCTGAGGCTTCATAATTTTCGCTGCTGCTTGAGCAACGAGCACCGCGCCTCGACAATTCACCTGTAGAAGCGTGTCTAGGTCCTCTTCAGTTAGATCGACTAGTGAAGATGCTCTGCTGACACCGGCATTGTTGACCAAGATGTCAAGATTGCTGATCTTAGATATTTCAGACTTGACTGAGGCACTATCAGAAACATCGCAGGCTATAGCGCGTGCGACTCCGTCATTATTTCTTATATCTGTGACGACCTCATCAAGTTCAGCGGCTGTTCGGCTCATCACAATAACTTCAGCTCCAGCATTAGCCAGAGCTAGAGCACACCCTCGACCAATTCCACGGCCCGCTCCGGTTACGAGAGCTACCTTGCCGTCGACACGCATCGAGGGGAAAGAAGTTTCATTCATAGCTTAACCATACATACACAAACGCATTGCGCTTGATGCTTTGAACCCATCGACGTGTTAAACCAGCTGAGAGCACTATTCGGTCGTCTCTCGGCCGAGGGTAATTTATTTACTCATCGAGTAAACCAACTAACACGGTTCGCTCATTGCAGTTACCGTGCTTATAGCCATTGCCTTCTGGCGTGTTGGGAAAATTAAAAGTTGTTTGTCAAGTCGTATCAAGATTTCCACTCTGAGCGGGCTAGTGGCGTTCTCCGTTTATCAATCTGTATTGTGTCTGTGTGACTGATACTCAAGTACTCATCGTTGGAGGAGGAAGCGTTGGGCTTTCACTTTCAGCAGAATTAGCTCATCATGGCGTCACTAGCCTTGTTGTTGAAGAGCTGCCAAACGTGAATCCACATCCGCGAGCTAACGCCATTGCCTGTCGGACAATGGAATATTATCGACGCTGGGGCATAGCTGATTCTTTAGTTGCCGCCGGGATACCGCCAGAAAACCCAGCAGATTATTACTGGATAAGTTCGCTGAGTGGTAGAGAAATTCACAGATTATCTCTCCCTAGCCAAACTCAATTAGAAACCCTGAGACGTACCACAGAGTTTTCAATAGATAATCGGCTGCATTGGTCGGCTTACATTAAATGCAATGTTGGACAAAATGAAGTCGATCAGATTCTTCGAGACCATCTAGACACCCTAAGTCAAAGCCGCCTGAAGTCAGGCATTCGCGCTGTTCGGTACATCGAGCATGATGACCATATCGAAACCGTCTTGTTCGACCCTGCAACATCTATAGAGTCACGAGTCACCTCTAAATTTTTAGTTGGATGCGACGGTGGTCGGTCTGTTATCCGTAACCAGCTCGGCATTGCTTATGAGGGAGATGGTGATCTCGCACAGTTCGTTTCTGTCTATTTCCGAGCACCTGAGTTAATGACTGCACATACCTTCGGCCCAGCTAACATTTACTTCCCACTGCACCATGACCACGCCGGATATCTAATTAATTGGGATCACGGCGAATCTTGGACCTATCACATTCAGCTAAAAGCCAACGAGTCTTGGGATGAGGTTGATGCAATCGCTCGAATCACAGACCTGCTTGGAGCAGAGATACCCATCACGATCGAATCAATCCAGCCTTGGACAGCGCATGCTCTTACCGCATCATCGTTTGGCTTGGGGCGAGTATGGTTGGCGGGCGACGCTGCTCACTTGTTCTCGCCAACCGGCGGATTTGGAATGAATACCGGTGTCTCTGATGCAATTGACCTTGCGTGGAAACTCAGAGCAGTTATTGAAGGTTGGGGAGGCCCAAATCTTTTGTCAAGTTACGACATTGAACGGCGCCCAATTGGGTCACGAAATACTCAACTCGCCAAAGAGCTCTATGAACGACTTGCTTCGGTGATGGAGCTAGGCGATATTCTCGACGAGGACTCAGCAGAGGCTGACCAAATGCGGATGACGCTGAAGGCGGATTTGATAGAACAAGAGAGTCTCATCGCTTCGTTCGGTGTTTTACTTGGCTACCGCTACGCGAATTCACCTATCTGCATTGCTGATGGCACACCAGAGCCCGAAGACCACCCTCAAATGTATGTACCCACATCAAGGCCAGGCCACAGAGCACCCCATATTTGGCTTACAGAAGATGAAACTCTTTACGATCGTTTTTCTGTCGGATTTAACCTAGTCAGAACGAATCCATCGGTTGATATTTCTGATTTCGTAGCTGAAGCGACTATGAGAGGGTTGCCTCTAGCAGTCGTGGATATCGACACCCCAGAAACCCGGGCCGTTTACCCATTCGCTTTGACTTTGGTCCGGCCGGACCTCATGGTTGCATGGCGAGCCAACGTAGCTCCAACAACATCCGAATATCTTTGGGATAAAATAACTGGTCATTTCTCCACAAGTTAGAGCACCAATTTAGACTTTCTATAAGACTCACAGGTAACTGTTTTTGGATTCCAACGTCACACTCGGATATAGGACATTTAGCTATAGATATAGGTACCTAATATGAGATCGTCTGATATGTCTGAAGCGATCCCTGGACCTCATCATTGATTCCAAAAAGCACCGACCGTCTCAATGTGCGAAGATAAAATTATGCATATAACAGTTTTCCCTGCTGCTCAGATTCACACGATGGATCCGGGAAGACCTCATGCCTCCGCTGTTGCTGTTGCAAATGGCCGGATAGTCTCTACGGGAACAATTGAATCGATGCAACCTTGGCTGCGACGAAATACTTATGAAATCGACAATAGGTACGCAGATAAAATTATCTTGCCCGGATTTATCGACCCACACACACACCTTAGGTACAGCGGTGTCTACATGGGACTCAACTATGTCGGCCCAATCGATTCCGCATCACCTACAGGCCTCCGGAAAGGGTTGCCAACCCGAGATGCTGTGTGTAACCAGCTGAGGAGCCTAGTCTCAGAACATGATGACCCTTCTAAACCGTTAACGGCATGGGGCTATGACCCTGCTGTGCAAGAAGGCCATTTAGATAGAGATATGCTTGATGCCATTAGTGACACAATCCCTCTTTGGGTGGTGGCTTACGCCCCACATATCATTTATGTAAATTCCCCGATGCTTGAGTTAATTGGGGTGGATGAGGACAGCATCGGTCACGGTCTAGGTAGATACCCTGATGGTCGTTTAAATGGTTGGTTCGTTGAGACAGAAGCGATAGCGCGAGCGACACGTCCAGTAGCAGACAGCGTCTACGCTGATGGTTCTGGAAGCCAGGCTATTGAACGGATGGGGGCAGTAGCTCAACAAGCGGGATTGACGACAACCGCTGACCTTGGTTGGGGTTTTAGCGAAAGCTTCGAAAAAGAATGGGCAGACCACCGTTCGGCAATAGACAATGACAAGTTCCCTCTTCGAATACTGATGATCCCATTTGAGGCGAGATTGACCCGCGATTTCGGCGATGAGGCAATCAACTTTTTAGCAGGTAAGCGTCTTGAAGGGGACGACCGGCTGACTACTCATGGAATTAAATACGTGAACGATGGTTCCTATCCATCAATGACTTTAGTAATGAACCAACCTGGCTACCTAGATGACGACACAGCACATACCGGAGAAATTCCCTGGGAAAATATGGTTGACCGTATGCGACCTTTTTGGAAAGCTGGTATCCAAATTCACTCTCACGCTAACGGTGACCGAACTGTCGACATGACTTTAGATACCCTCGCAGCTCTCCAGTTAGAACATCCAAGATTCGATCACCGGTTTACGATAGAGCATTACTGCTTAAGTAATCCATCGCAAGCAAAACGATTAGCAGCGCTAGGTGGTTTAGCGAGCGTCAACATTTATTTCGTGCATTATCGTGCTCAACTGCACAGTGATCATGGCTTTGGCCCCGACCGAAGCGAAGCAACTGCGCGTCTGGGCTCCCTAGAACGAGCAGGGGTTACGTTTGCACTACACAGCGACTTTAATCTCGTGGTAACTCCCCTTTCGCCTTTAACAGCTGCATGGTGTGCCGTTAACCGGTTAGCGGCCGATGGTTCTACTGTGATGGCTCCCGGCGAAAGAATCTCTGTCGATAGAGCACTTCGTGCTATGACCATAGATGCCGCTCATGTGCTCAACCGTGACGATCGACTTGGTTCAATAGAAGTAGGAAAATACGCAGATTTCACTGTTCTGGATGACGATCCGTACCAAGTAAGTGTTGAAAAGCTAAACCGCATTTCAGTACATGACACAGTTCTCGAAGGAATCCCGGTCGCAAAATGACTGAATTGGAATTTGCTTGGAATGCAACTGTAAATTCGATTTTATCTGCACGATCAGAGCCACACATGCCAGAGGCGACCGACCTGCCGGTTCTCATACTTACAGGTTTGCTCGGCAGTGGTAAAACAACAATCTTTCGTCAACTTCTAAGCGGCGACCATGAACTGCGTATTGCGGTAATCGTAAATGACGTGGCGTCTATTAACATCGACGGACTATTTCTAGCTGAGAGCGGCGTAGAACAAATTGAGTTAACTAACGGTTGCATGTGCTGCTCTCTTTCCGATGATTTAGAAGCAGAACTTAATCAGATTACGGAAGCCAGGACCTTTGATGCCATAGTTATTGAAGCAAGCGGAGCTTCAGATCCAGTATCAGTAGCGAACGCGATCAGAAACGTCAACGGGTGCCGAATAGACGGAATTATCGCTGTCGCTGATGCTGAACAAATCTGTCGCCAAATCCATGACAACAACATGGGGCACTTGGCTAAGCGCCAGCTTCAAACTTCGCACCTGGTTCTTCTATCCAAAACAGACTATGTTGACGCGGATAAACTCGCGCAAGCAACAAAACAGATTGCAGAGGTCGCTCCCGGAAGAATGGTCCTGCCTTGCGAGTTCGGCCGCATAGATCCGCAAATTCTTTTGAGCGCTGCAATGCGCGGCGCTGCATTCGAACCCGAGCTCGAAACGCACACAGTTGGGCTAGCTACCCAAGTGATAGAGCCTGCTGGGCCTTGGAAAGTAGCTGATCTCCAAGACTGGCTGATGAGTGACAATTTAGATCTGCTCAGAATAAAAGGCTGGTTTTTAGGATGTGATAACGAAACCTATGAGCTCCAGCTAGTTGGTTCACGTTGGACAATAACCGAGGTCGCTACTCAGACTTATGAACACGCTTTGGCAATTATCGGTCGCGATAGTGAGGCCCTTAGTTCTGCAATTTCTGATTTGCAGAAACTCACTTCAAGTTAAATTAGCGGGCAAAGCAATGATTAAGAAGCAACTCAACTTCAGCGGAATCCGATAGGTATCTGAAAGCTTCTTAACTGGCGTTAGCAGTCTCATCAGACCGCTGGACAGAACATCTGACTATGCTTCTTCCTATCGATCTATAGGGGGGGCATGCTCGGACACATCAGAGTTATTGACTTGTGCAATGGAGTTAGCCAGTTCGGTAGTCACCTCTTGTCGCGTCTCGGAGCAGAGGTCATAGCCGTAGAACCACCGGCCGGGGTAGCTACTCGACATGCTGGACCGTTTGTTGATGACATACGGGACCCAAACTCAAGTCTCACTCACTGGGCATATAACCGGGGAAAGAAATCTGTAATTTTAGATTTGAGCGTAGCAAGAGATCGCGATACGTTTCTCGACCTTGTCTCAACAGCAGATATTTTATTTGAAGATCAGACTCCAGGCAGACTTGCTTCTGTCGGCTTGGCATATTCAGATTTAGCGATAGTGAACCCTCAACTGATTCACTCTTCGATTACTCCATATGGCAGCACTGGACCGCGATCTCATTGGCAAGGGTCAGACATTACCGCTGTAGCAGGAAGCTCTTTTATGCACATAAGTGGCGACGCTGACCGCGCTCCGCTTCGAGTTGGTCTACCTCATAGTTTTCTCCAAGCCTCAGCAGATGCTGCTGCCGCAAGCCTTATTGCAATTCAAGAACGTCATAAGAGCGGGCATGGTCAACATATTGACGTTTCAGCTCAAGAGTCTCTGACACACGCAAACCCTTCAGATCTCTCACACTTAGCGAATGCAACATCTGTTCGTCGAATGGCTGGTGGTGTTAACACGGGTGGGATTGAAATACCGTTAGTTTTTCCGTGTAAAGACGGCTACACGATCTCAGTGATTTTGCCCGGTGCAGCGTTCGGTCGATTCGCCGATCGCCTTACAAACTGGATTAACGAAGAGGGCATGGCAGATCAAAACATTCTTTCTTTAGATTGGGAGAATCTCGGTACGCACCTACTGAACGGCGAAATAAGCGGTGAAGTAGTCGTTAGTGCTTTCCAGACATTCGGCACGTTCCTAGCGACTAAGACTAAGGCTGAATTGTGGGCAGCAGCGCTCGAGAAAAACTTACTTATTACTCCATCTATGACTATTGCAGACCTGGTCGAATATGAGCACCTAGAGGCCCGCCGTTTTTGGGAGAGACAAGACGCCGGTAATGGAAAATATGCTCTGTACCCCGGGCAGTTAGTTAAGTTCAAGAGCCATGTAGACACGACTTCTCATAAGCCATCAAAGCTCGGCGAGCATAATGAACTACTCGACACCATACGTCGGAAGCCAACCCAAATCAGCAGACCAAAGAGCACCTCTCTACCGCTCGATGGCCTCAAAATCCTCGAGTTCTCTTGGGTGATAGCAACCCCTTCCGCAGTACGTATTCTCTGTGACTACGGAGCTACAGTCGTCAAAGTTGAAACAGCCAGCAGACCTGACACGATGCGAACGGTGAATCCATTTGTAGATGATCAGCCTCACCCTGATAATAGCGTTGGGTATGGTGTGTACAACGCCGGGAAACGCAGCATTAGCCTTGATTTATCTAATCCTGAATCGCGCGAGGTTGTACTCGATCTGATTCGCTGGGCAGATGTAGTCACGGAGTCGTTTGCTCCTGGAACTATGAAGCGTTTGGGATACGGGTACGAGAAGCTTTCAGAAATTAATCCTCAGCTGATAATGCTCTCAAGCTCTCTGCTTGGACAGACAGGACCGCATTCAACAATTGCCGGGTACGGATTCATGGCAGCAGCTATTGCCGGCTATTACGAATTAACCGGATGGGCAGATCGCCCTCCAGCTGGACCATACGGACCTTACACCGATTATTTGGCGCCAAGAGTTGTTGTGGCAGCTTTGATGGCGGCGTTAGAAAATAGGAATAGAACTGGCGAGGGTGAATACATTGATTTGTCCCAAACTGAAGCCGCTTTGCATTACTTAGCACCGGCGATTTTAGATCAGAGCATCAATGGTCGCACGGTACAACGTCAGGGAAATGATGACGCTCATATGTATCCCCACGGGGTTTATCCATCTGCAGGTGAAGACTCGTGGATTGCGCTTGCTTGCACTGATGCAATGTGGCCAGCTCTTACCAAAAAAATACGACTCGATAATATGGCCGACCTGAATCAGACAGACAGGCGGGCTCAACGCGATGTCATCGAAACCGCTATTTCGACCTGGACCGCGACAATCACGAATACAGCTGCAGCTGAAGAGCTTCAGGCATCTTTGATTGATGCTTATCCTGTTAACGATGCCAAAAAAGTGACTACCGATCCGCAACTACGTTTCAGAAAGCATCAAATTCAAGTTCCTCAAAGCCACTCCGGCGAAATGTGGACTCACTCTTGTCGAACGAAAATGTCTCGAACTCCTGCAAAGCTAGAACGTGGGGGGCCATGTCTAGGTGAAGATAACTTCGAAATTCTTAGTGAGTTCTTGGGTTACTCAGTAGATCGGATCGCTGAAATAGCTGCTGCTGAAGCGCTGGAATAGCCTTCCCTAAGTCATTTTTTAGCTAGCTAAGATTAAGATATGGCATCTTCAACTGTTACCAGAGCCACTTGATTGGAAACGTCTTGGGCCTTCGTTTAGTTTGCATCTCGATTTTGTTTCTGATCGCTTCGTGCAGTACGAATTCCATCACTTTTAATAGCTCGGTCGCCTCAGTTTCTACTGGCTCCATAACAACTTCAGCCCCAAAAACTGATGACGAGTCGCAACATTCACTGACTTCGGTCGAAACATCCACGACAACAATCGCCAAGAGAACTATTCCAGAAGCCTTCACTCCAGTTTCTATTTTGATGGAAGCTCTTGTCGAGGAAAACGGTCTCACCGGAGCTGGCCTAATTATTGTGGATAAAGATCAAGGCGTTCTTTATCATGAGCACTGGGGAGACTTTCATGAGAAACGCGTATCGCTCATCGCCTCAGCATCAAAAGTAATTACTGCGGGCGTGCTCATGCATCTGGATGATGCCGGGATATTGGACATAGATGCACCGATAAGCGATGTAATCGACTATGCCGGTGTTCTCGGAAATATTACTGCAGCGCAGCTCCTATCGAATAGTTCAGGTCTTGTCGGACTTGAAATTAACTACCTGTACCTGTGTAATTTTTCCTCATCAGGAACAATTCAGCAATGCGCTAAAAGTATTTTAACTAACGCCGCTACTGATCCCCGCACTATAGAACCTGACACTGAATTTCGTTATGGGGGTCCCCAGTGGCAGATTGCAGGTGCTATCGCTGAGGCCGCTTCAGGTAAATCTTGGCATGAGTTAGTCAATGATATTTACGCCGAGCCATGCGGAATGGAACATTTTGGATACTCCAACCCATTCGATCAATTTACGTTTTCAGATTTTGTATATCCTGATTGGAATGGGGACCTGTCCGTCCTCAAGCACACCGATAATCCCAATCTTGGAGCCGGCGCCTACAGCACCACAGGAGATTACGGAAAATTTCTACAAATGCATCTAAATCTTGGGGTATGCAACGCTACTCAAGTTCTTTCACCGGAGGCAGTAGTTGCAATGCAGGAGAATCGGACCGGCCGAATATACAACTCTTCTACTAAGTACGGGATGGGTTGGAGGATCGAGACCGACGCTACCGGGAATACTGAATCAATTAGACGCGTAAGTAGTCCCGGCGTTTTCGGGGCTCTCCCATGGCTACAGCCTGAAAAGGGATTCGGCGCGTATTTGGTCATCGAAGACAAGTCCTCCACCCGCCAGGCTTTCACTAAGCCACTTTTTGACTTAATAGAAACAGCGGTTCTGTCACAACGAGAGAAATAAAAAATCACATCAAACACCTTTGGAATCAGCGTCTCATCTTGGACAAAATACGTCCCAAGTATTCTCAAAAATGAGACCAAAGGAATTTTCTAACCAGATGTATCCTCTCGACTTATAATGCGTGCGGCGAAGTAAAGGAGCACACGAGGTTGGGACATCGCCACAACAATACTCAACGCATAGTGCTGCTGCGGAACTTTGGTTTGCCGTGCGTCTGATCACTAAATTTCACCAAGGGCGACATTACGTCTCCGACAAAACCATTTCATAGCTGAGACGAACGTAGGCCAATTTATTTTCAATCAGCCAGTCGCCCTCTGACTCACCCAGATTCAGAGCGAATGAAGGTTCCGAACGAAATCCTGCGAGAACAATCCACCGTCAGATTTTCGACAATTTGAGAACCTGGACTAGGGTTACATTGTTCAGGGGGTGCACGTGATACAAGCAATTGACGCATCAGTAGTTGCATCAGACTGGGCTTCATCTGTAATTCCTCCGCCATATGACTCTATGAGCGCCGCAGAACGGCACGAACACTTGAGCCAGAATCCACACTCGTTCCTTCATGTCACCCGCTCAGCAGACGCTAGCCATGGGCACCCAACGGAGCATCAGCATCTTGCCAATCAGGGCTCCGCAGCCCTAAATCAACTAATCTCGCAACAGGCGTACACGTCACCATCTAAACCGCATTTATTCGTTCAGAAAATTGAAACGACGGAGGGCACCACTCAGCGTTCGATCATCGGTGCTATCGACCTTCGACATGAAACGCTTTACGCACACGAAGATGTACACCCGGGCAGGGTTCGTGCAATAGCAGCCCATTTACGAAAAGTTCGATCTATGTCAAGCCCCGTCGTGGTCACGTCCCGCGACGAGAATCTGGACCTGCGCGTCTTTGAAGAACCTGGTCAGCCGAACCCAATCAGAGATTTCACAGCGATTGACGGAACCCGAATTACCTTGTGGGAAACAGACCCTTCGATCGAGCTTCCCACGTCCTCGCTATACATCATTGACGGCCATCACCGAGTTGCCGCCGCAATCCAAGCTCGACTAACGAGAGTGCTCGTCGCATACGTTCCACATTCAGAATTACATCTAGGTAGCTTCGATCGCGATATTGACGAACTTTCGACATTGCCTCGGTGGGTACTGGACAAAGTTTCTCAATGGTGTGACGTTCGAGAAGTTGATTCACGCGACTTAGCGGAACCAACTCAGCGAGGTGAACTAGGTTTGAGACTTGGTGACCAATGGTTCGTTGCGCAACGCAGAGACCCAACCGGGCTCGATGCAGAATTCCTTCATACAACCCTTCTGCCCGAAGTTTTTGACATTCATGCTTCAGATGACCAACGGCTCTCATACAGGCCAGCAGGAGTTGACCGGAGAGTAGGACCAGTGACCTTATGCCTGCCGCCCCCTGAGCTTAATGAAATATTTCGGTCAGCTGACTTCGGCCAGGTGATGCCTCCCAAATCAACGTATTTCCTTCCCAAAGCACGCTCGGGTGTACTTATGATCTCCTGTTGACCTGGCTTCCCTCTTGTCTTTGGTACGTATACGAAGTGGTGCTCAGCAGCACGTACTCGCCAGGTATTTCAAGTACTTCGCCGATGCCTTACTCCTTCACAAGATCATATAATTTCATACCACAACTATCTCTGAGCATCTCTTAGCGCTGGCTTCTAAAATACAATTGCCAAGAGGACTTAATCGTGCAGCAGCAACTCCCAGTGGAAGACAGCGAATCAGCAACATCCCCCTCTACGCTAAATGGGCCCAAAGCCAATAACCCTGCACTGCTCTATCTGCTTGTTTACCCTAAGTTTTTAGCTTTAAAGATCGGCGTCACAACCAAGAACTCATCACCAAATCAAATTACCGAAGAGCAACAAAATGGTTGGACAGTGCTTAAGACTTGGAAATTTGAGATTACAAGCGCCGCAGAGGAACTTGAGAGTCACGTTCTTGCCCGCTGGAAAACTGAACTGAACACAAAAAATGTTACGAGCGCAGAAGAAGTATTCTCAAGCAGTGAATCGAGAACCAAATCGATGCGTGAAGCAAACGTTAAAGAAACACTCGATTTCATAGATCGGTCAATCGAATTTTATTTCACTCATCATGTACCCAATTAATTCCGCCAAAAAGTGTTTTGTGCCCATGCCCTCGATCGTTGGTAACCATCGGACAACAGTTCCTGGCAACAAACCCAAACGTTCCAATATTGAAATCTTACGAATACCCTCGCTTCTCCTTGCTGACTATCTTCGCATGGAGCGCTCTAGGAATTAAGCTAGGCACAGACTATCTAATTTCCCTAAAAGAGATCTAGAAATTCGAGGAACAGCTATCGGCGTCCTCGGACCAGACGGCCCGGTCTCGCACCAGTGAATTCGCCGTTTTCTCGCACGATTTCTCCCGCCACGATCGTTGCTTTATAACCGAACGACTCTTGCATGAGGCGCGGAGCTCCAGTGGGAAGATCATAAACCATTTCTGGCGCAGAAATTCCCAGTGCATCGTAATCAAGAACGTTCAGATCAGCACGTTTCCCAACCTCTAGGGTTCCCCTGTCTCCTAAAAGTCCATAGATCTCAGCGGTGTCATGTGTCATCAATTTCACGGCTTCTTCGATTTTCATTTTCGGACCGTTGCTTCGATCACGCGTCCAGTGACTAAGCATGTACGTGGGTGTCGAAGCATCGCAAATTAAACGACAGTGTGCTCCACCATCAGAGAGACTCCAAAAAGCACCATGGTGGTTCAATCGCTCATAAGTTGGATTGAGTGTGTGTTCTGAAAAGTCAGTTAGTGGGAAAAACATTAAACCTTTCCCGCTATTACTCATCAGCACGTCATACGCGTACTCATATGGATCGCAATCTGCTTGTTTAGCCAGAGCTTCAACTGAGTCTTCAGGCGTGGGCTCGTAGTTAGGTTGTTCTGACAAGGGATACATCTTATGAAACCCATGAGCAACGTCATGATTGAACCGGCCCGTGTACCCAGTGCTTTCTGAAAGAATTTTTTGCTTTACCGAATCTTTTGACATTTCAGTTACGAGCTCAGCACGTGATAGCGATTCCGCTAGTTGCACATATGTGGGGTGCATCTTGAAAGGGTGAAGAGAGGTCTCTAATCCGAACAGCAATCCTGCTGGTCGCCCAGCTATTTGAGCCATAACTCTTCCCGAACCATCAAGTGGCGCAGACGACATTTCCAGCAGGTCCCTCCATTGTTGAGGATCACGGTCTGCCTGTGTTAGTGCATAGGTAACTGTAAGCCCGTAACTGCCGGCAAGTTCGCGCATCCATTCAATATCGGTGCTGAAATTACCTTCCAGGCCACCAAGACCAATGTCAGAGGCTACTTCGACAACACCGCCACCAGCTTCAGCTACGGCTCTTCCGAGAGTAATTATTTCTTCTGCTCCAGCGAAAGTTCCCGGAACTGGCTCTCCATCAAGCGCTCGGTGGAGCATGGTCCGTGAAGAAGTGAACCCGAGAGCTCCTGCTTCGATTCCTTCTTGGACGATTTGTGCCATTGCGATCAAATCCTCTGCCGTCGGTTCTTCATTGCGAGCTCCGCGTTCTCCCATCACGTAAGCACGAACAGAGCCATGAGGTACTTGGGTAGCTATATCCATTACACGTGGCATCTTTTCGAGAGCTTCCAGGTATTCAGGAAAAGTTTCCCAATTCCATTCAATGCCTTCAGCTAGCGCAGCCCCCGGTATATCTTCCACTCCTTCCATCAGTTGAATCAACCAATCATGGCTATCTGGTTTTGCTGGTGCAAAACCCACACCACAGTTACCGAAAACGGTAGTAGTCACGCCGTGGAACGAGGACGGACTCATCTCTGGGTCCCATGTGGCTTGGCCATCGTAATGGGTATGGACGTCCACAAACCCTGGCGTCACTAGGCAGTCATCTGCGTCAACTTCTCGAAGCCCCGGTCCGATATCTGTCCCGAGCT
>Ga0315316_10000824_pt1 | contig 21168 bp, 21 predicted proteins | sample M160m3416metaG_FD_203702 | JGI IMG/M metagenome (GOLD analysis project Ga0315316, IMG submission 203702) | Ammonia-oxidizing marine archaeal communities from Monterey Bay, California, United States - M1 60m 3416 | ecosystem: Environmental > Aquatic > Marine > Intertidal zone | place: USA... | reverse complement strand
CCCATAGAAAAGGTACAGGTTATGAAATAGACAAAGAAGGCACCATCAACATCTATAACAAAAAAGAAAAATACGAATTAACATCAGGCAAATATTGTCACGCCATTGAAGGCGATAGTGACATTACCATAGATGGTCGCCATAAGATTTACATTAACAAGAAAGGCGAATCCAATAACAACTATGATATACAGATTGGCCCGAATGCAAACATCAACATACAAGTAGATAAAGGCAATATCAACTTGGTGACCGTTGATGGCGATATCAATATGAACGTAGGTGGCAATTACAATCTAAAAGTAAAAGGTGATTACACTAGTGATATATGGGGCAGTAAGAAAGAAACAATAGAAGGCAGTAAGACTTCAAACACCACTATGAGTGTATTTCATAGAGGCAGTACAATAGACCTCAACTAACGTTATATATATCATCCCAATAAATAACAAAACAGAAATCTGAAAAACGGCCTGTCAAAAAGGCTATTGTTAAAATTCTTATATAATTTAAACTATAAATGCAATAACAATCATTAGATATATCGTTATTTATTTTTTCCGCCAAAAAAACCGGCCAGCATAAATATTGAGTATAATGTCTATTACAAAACAATCATACACCGACTTAAAAGAGTATTGGGACTTTCAACGTAAGATAGAATACAATAAAGAACGCTTACGTGATATGACTAAAGAAATGACTGGTCGTGTTTATAATCAGTTTGGTATGATTGAAGAACAAGAGTTATTTGATTCGTTATGGTGTAAGTTACCACAAGAAGCATACGAAAATCCGCCTGCGACTTATATACCAGAAAATGAAACATACAGATTTGAATGGGAAGGTGAACCCAATAAACAGAAACAATTGCCTTTACATAAGAAAGGACGTCCTGTTGTTTTACGTGCAAGAAAGAAGATAGACGAGATATTACCTTTTATGGACGGTGACCATATTAATCATCCAGACGATAAATGATAAGTGTTTACATACTATTCATTGTGTTTATTGTTTTTGCAGTCATTGTTGGAAACTTGTAAATTATATATATCTGTGTAGTGTTCGCAAGAATGCTCCAAGTACCTGGTCTCCACGACTCGGCAAAAATCAGTATCTCTTTCCTTTTACATAACTCTTATTCCACAAATAGATATAATGACCTCTACGTGTATACTTAATTGTAAGAGGTTTCCATCTATCGTGTTGTCTTAACGTTTTAATGTAAGCAATACAATACTCTGGCTCCCAATCTACTATTCTTACTCTATATGGTGATTTACTGTATAATGCCTTTTGACAATAGACGATAAAGTCTACGTCAGCAAAGGTGTGACTATGATGGCTTGATTCTATGATGATTTTGTTTTTAGAAGGAATGTCCATCTAAAGTTATATTTATAAGAGTATACTGCTTGTTGCAGTAAATGTCAAGTCTAAAATTTTTGCGAATCAATCGTAGTTGTTAAGAGCGTGGCGTGGCGGTATAAATAGTATTATAGGAGATTATGATATGAGTAAAGACAATATGGAGACCTTTGCACAAAAAATAGCGCAACAGGAAGATAGTGGTATCTACGGTGCCACTTATGATTTTAATATGAGTCCCAAAGATTCCTTTTTAGATGATATCGCAAACAATACACCCAATTCGGGTATGTTTGATTCAGTCAAGAAAAAATCAAAGAAACTAAAACATCAAGTTATTAACTTAAATAACTATGAACGATATTGGGACAATTCAACACCCACAGGACACCAGATAAGAATAATAAGTCAAGATGATTCAACATTAACTTTAAATTTGAATTGGCCAAAAGGTTACAATCCACGAATACACGATATAGACGAAAGGACACAATATGGCGGAATTAAAAGCAAATCACAAAGACTTAAAAAGAAAAGTAAAACTACAAGAAGAGGTAAGAAATAACGATAGAAGTTTTACATCATTTAGAGAGTTAAAAGACTTGAAGAAAATGAAGTTATTATTAAAAGATAAATTATTGAAAAGTAAAGATAATGGAACATCAAGAGTTAAAGAACGCAGTTGATATTACACAAAGAGCACAACGTAATTATGATTTATCTAAATCAATACCACAAGCAGATTTAGATACACTCATTTATACGGCACTCAATTCGCCTTCTAAACAAAATGAAACACATTTTAAATTAAAGGTTTATACAGACCCTAATTTAATACATAACATTTACGATTGTACTAAACGATTTGGTTTAATTGGAGATAATTTTGATAAGATGTATAAAGATACAGATAAAGGCGTGATAGGCAATAACAAATATGAAGTTAAAAATTCGCAAGTGCTTGCTAATGTCGTTTTTGTTTATTGTGATGAAGACCAACAAGATGAAGATAATTTAAGAGGTAGCGAACAAATAATAGCCAATAGAGGCAATGCAAGTGAAGAAACAACAAACTTTTTTACTAGATTAAAAAATTTTTCAATTGGCATATCTTCTGGTCAATTAAGTTTAGTAGCAGCACTATTAGGTTATAAAACTGGCTTTTGTTCTGGCTATTCTACTTCACAATTAAAGGCAGTTATAAAAGATGAACCAAGGTTACTAGTGGGTATTGGTTATGAAAATAGTAATATGGATAGAAGATTACACGGTACACTTTTTAATAAAGATATACCAAAACAATATAGAACTGGTGAAGATAATGAACGTTGGAAGTTTCCTAGTTTTGATAAAAAAATAAAGATTGATATAAATAATGAAAGACGCAACTAAACGATTCTTAAAGTATAGACCTAACGCACAATACATAGAAAAGGTTGAACATAGACCGAATACAGATTACAAACAAAGAGAATGTATTTCTATGACGATTATGGAAGCAAAAAACTTTGGAAGTGAATTTATATCAGGTTGGTTGATTGATGAATATAGAGCAGACATAAACGCAACACCTATTATTCATCATTGTTGGAATATAGAAAAAAACGGCACCCATTACGATACGATACCTGTCATAGAAAAAAAGTATGATTACGTTTCGGATCCAGATGTCAATAAACCTTATAAGTATAAGACTAGATTTTATTGGTCACCTGTGATATACTTAAATAATGAATTAAAAATAATTATACCAAATGGCAAACAAGCAACGATTACAGAAGAAGAACACAAAAGATTTATTAATGCACATCAATAAAAACTTAAATAAAGAATATCCTAAATTCTTAAAAGCAATTCCCAAATTAAGTAATAAGGATATTATAAAACATAAAGTAATGAAACTATTAGAGGAGTTAAGAATATGTATGATGAAATGAACGGACTACAAGTACTATGGTTTTTATTAACAAACTGGGAAGAAGGAAAGGGATTATATTTTATAATGGCGTTTGCTATGATTGCAATATGTTTTTCTATATGGTCAGATAAACATTTTGATAATGATTACAAACCAAAACCAGACGAATATAATTATTGGTTATAATGAGTATAGATGTATTAAAAGGTGGCAATTTAAATTTCGGTCCTTATGTTGCACACTATAAAATTCACGAAGAATTTTTAGAAGGACTTTTAGTAAGAGGTGAAAAATGTAGACCTGGTTCAGGCAATAGTAACTTGGCTGGTATAATGGAAGACCAAAGAGGTTATACGCAAGAAGATAAGAAATGGTTTATAGAACAGTTCCAACCTTACATAGATAATTACGTTGAAGATTCAGCACGATATAGTGGTCAAGACATTGATTATAAAAGTGGAAGAATATCAAACAAATTTACTCTTATAGATTTATGGATTAATTTTATGAAAGAGAACGAACAAAATCCAGAACACTCACACGGTGGTATGTTATCTTGGGTTATCTTTTTAAAAGTTCCTGATTTAGAAGAAGAACGAAGAAATTATAAAGGTAAGAGTTATGGACCAGGTGGAGTTACGTTTCATTATGGTGAACATCAAAATCCAACTTGGGCACAACACTCATATGGTTATTTACCTGTAGTTGCTGGGATGTGGATATTTCCTGCACAATTAAGACACCAAGTAATGTCTTATAAAACACCAGGCGAAAGAATAAGTGTGTCAGGTAATTTATATTTTAATCCTCCTAATGATACATCAAAGACAGTTGAAGAATCAAACTTACAAAGACAAAATATGGACTTTGCAAGAAAAGTAGCGTCTGAAATAAAGTAATGAGAAAGATATCTTGTTCGGCAAGAAAACAATGGGATGTTCATATCAAAGCATTTTTAGATAAACACATACAACACGCAGAAGAATATTCTAATTTTACTTTTGGTTATGAAGATATAGATTCTGTATTTGGACAAACTGAATACAATTGTCCTTTATATGGTGGGCGACCTGCTAAAATGCCAGAAATGTTTGAAAAGGATATTAAATGGATTTATGATAAAGGTATCGGTCTTAAACTTACTTTACAGAATAAATTTATAACAGATGAGAAGTATAAAGAAAGTAAAACATTTTTAAAAGAATATCATAGAAAAGGAAATGCAGTTATTACAGCAACTGATAAGTTAGCTGAATATATTAGAAATGATTTTCCTGATTATAAAATAGAAGCAAGTTGCATACAAGATATTACAGATAATGAACATTATGAAAAAGTTGTTGCAAAGAATTTATATGATACAATTGTTTTACCTATTCATAGTAATGATGATTTAAAGTTTATAGAAAGTATTAAAAGAAAAGATTTATTAAGATTGTTTATGAACATAGAGTGTTCTTATAATTGTCCTAGTAAAGTTTGTTATGGTACAACTTCTAAAATAAATAGAGAAGAGAGAAAAGGAATGATATGTAGTTTAATTCATTTAGGTATGGAACGTACTTTTTATAATGATGATATAACTTGGAGCCAATTTTATTTTGATTTACCTAAATATGAACAAATGGGTGTACAGAAATTTAAATTAGTTGCACCTCACGAAGAACAACAACGAACAGCATTAATGTATAAAAGAAACCATCAAATGTTAGCAAATTCAGCAAAATGATAAAAGAATATTTAAAAGTAATTGGATTAGGATTAGTTTGGTTCTTTATGAATTGGAAAACTTTAGTGTTCTATGTATTGTGGGCAGGTGTTACACTAGTTGCTTTATTTGAAGGTGGATTATTAAGTGCTTTATTTGTCTTTGTTGCTTTATGGGGAGTATATAAACTTGGGAAATTATTTTAATGAGATTAATACAACCGATATTTGCCAGTTATTCTACAAGAGATACTGGACTAGGTGAAGACAATAAAATCTTTAATGCGTGGAAAGAAATTAATGAACGTGTTAAGAAAGATATTGATTTAGGCGTAAAAGAATTTCTTTTATTCTATATACCAGAATTTAAGTTAGGTGAAAAATCTAGTAGTCATAGAGGTGATGAACATATAGACGCTCATAAGTTTGACCAAGTATGTGTAACTGCCGCTAGTCTTTCAAAAGATATACAACCACATTGTAGATTAATTGTAGATGTTTGTTTATGTTCATACACGCAAGATGGACATTGTTGTATTATGGGCGACCAAGAAAGAACAGACAAACTATTATTAGATAATGCAAAATCAATTTACACAGCGTCAGGTGCTACAATAGCACCAAGTGATTGTCAAGACAATACAGTTAAGAATATTAAATCATTGAAAGATGGTAATATAGAAGTTATGAGTTATAGTACAAAATTTCGTTCAACATTTTATAGAGGTTGGCGTAATGCAATGAAAATATCAAAAGGTATTCATAGACCTTATCAATTAGATATCCACGATAGACATAAGGCGATTGCAAGGTCTATAAAGTATTCAGATGATGGCGCAGATGAATTAATGGTAAAACCTGGTATAACAAGTTTAGACTTAATTGAACCAATAAAAAATATTACAAAGAAACCTGTAGGTGTATATCAAACATCTGGAGAATGGTTAGGTATAGGGGCACCTGGTAGTTTAGAAGAAACATATCACGTATTTAAAAGAGCAGGTGCAGATTATATGATAACTTACGGAGCAAGACGTTTAGTAAGACATCATAGACAGTAATACTCATAAATAGTATTGTTATGAGTAAACACTATCAATTGATAGAAGACCTAGAGATAAATTTAGAGGAGTTAATAGCGTGTTATGAACAGTTTAGAGAATCAAAAGGTTTTTCTACAGACAATCCTGATAATATAGATTTCAATGCTATATGTATCAACCGTAAACCTGGAGACCCCAAATCAATCTCTGGTGGTAATATCCGTGGAATCTATTGGACCTATCCTGACAATACAGGTACCGAGGAACAAAGACTTGAAGAAGTCAAAGAAGAAGAATACACCCAAATTTGTCCAGAATTTAAAGGCACGTATATTGAGACTCTTTACGATTATTTAACATTAAGATTTAAGTTAGGTCGTGTTCGTTTTCTAATGAAACCACCTAGAAGTTGTTTATCTTGGCACCGTGATCCAGAAAAGAGATTACATATCCCAATGATAACAAATGGTGGTAGTAGAATGGTTATTGAAGATGATAGTTTTCATATGCCAGCTAATGGAAATGGTTATATTACTGATAATACGAAATATCACAACTTTTTTAATGGTGGTGAAACTTCAAGAGTCCACCTAGTTGCGACTTTAATACCTCCTAAAGAAGTAAATAATGGTGGATTGTTTAAACTAGGTAATTAGTCTTGTTCAGAATACAACGTTTGCGAGTATAGAGCTAAAATAAACATAGCAATTCCTAACAATGACAAAGTACCACATAAAAACCAATTATCGTTCATAGGAATTCCTTTATAACCGCCGTCAATTGCGCCGACAGCGCCGATTAGACAGAAAGTTCCTCCTATTGATAAAATAATTGTTAAATATTCAAGTATTTTTTTCATAATGTTCTCCTTTTCAACTTATACGTTAAATATACACTAAAAATTTAGGAAAGTCAAGGGAAAAATTCAAAAAAAATGAGAAAAATCAAGGTTTTACTAATATTTTGTTCGCTTTTTGTTCTCGTTTCTTGTGGAAACGTACATAATTGCAGATTTTCTTACGATATGGATAAATTTCCGAGTCGTGAAGCGCTTTACACTTGTAATTTTTAGTATAAATAATATATTATGACGTATTGCAATAATTGTGGTAGGGAATCTCATTGTGGAGAACCCAAATTTGAAATGATGGAAGCTAGAAACATAGAAATCTGTAAATATTGTAGATGTGATGATAAAAAATGTAAAGTGAAAAGGAATAAACAGAATGTCAAAAGAAAAAAAGTTTAAGTTTACAGATAACAAAGAAATAAACGAAGAAGTAACTGCTACAAGTTGGAAAAAGGCAGTTAAATCTTTTCAAAATAAAGTTAAAACGCCATTAATCTATATTGAGTGGATAAGTAAGAAAGGTCAAGAGATGACCAAGTGGCAAAAACTACCTATTGGTAGAAGAGATAAGATTGGAAGATAATAATGTCAAATATAGATACGTTAGTTGAACAATTAGGCAAATTAACAGTTGTTGAAGCAGGTGAGTTAGCAAAAAAGTTAGAGAAAACTTGGGGTTTAGATTTAAACGCATTAACAAATACACCAGCGGCAGTAGTAGAAGAAAAAGAAGACTCTTTATTCAAAATAGTCTTAACAGGATTTGACGCAGGTAAGAAAATAGGTGTTATTAAGGCAGTTAGAGCATTTAAAGATATGGGATTACTTGAAGCAAAGACTTTTGTTGAAGAATGTCCTTCTATAATCGCAGAAGACCAACAAAAAGAAGAAGCAAATAAGATAAAGGCAGACATTGAGTCTGCTGGAGGAAAAATAGAGGTAAAATGATAGAACCAATAGACACAAAAAAAGTAAAAGAATGGTTTACTAAAAGTTCAGTACCTAATTGGGTATTGATAGTTATAGTAGCTATTTGGATCTTGGCGTAATGCCAGGTATCAGTAGAAAAGCTGACCAATTATCAACAGGACATATTTGTGCTGGAGTAACTATATTAGATACTCCAACACAATCTACTGTCCGAGCAAATAATATACTAATAGCAAGAAAAACAGATAAAACTGTTTCTCATCCTTTTCCACCGTCACCACCTTGCGCTCCTCACGTGGCAAAAGTTAATGTTGGTAGTTCTACTGTTAGAGTTGTAGGATTACCTGTATCACGAATTGGTGATAGTACAGACGCAGGACAATTAATTAAAGGTTCTACTACAGTAAGAGCGGGATAACTGTATAAATATTACAGTTATGGCACAAAACAACCAAGCATTTTTAAACGATTATACAAAACACGTTAAAAGTTCTAGTACTAGGCAATCTAGGAAGTTTAAAGATATAGATTTAGACTTTGGAAGACATCCAGTTACTAATGACGTTAATGTGGTTGAAGACGCTATAGCAATAAAAAGGTCTGTAAGAAATCTAGTATTAACAAATTTTTATGAAAGACCATTTCATCCAGAATTAGGATGTGGTATAAGAGGGTTACTTTTTGAAAATTTTAACCCAGTTAATAGTATGTTTTTAAAAAGAAAAATAGAAGAGTGTTTAGTTAATAATGAACCTAGAATTGTGTTAACTGGTATTATAATAAATGGAGAAAATTTATCTGGTTCGGTTTTAGATGTGAGAAACCAAAATGCAGATGATAATAGATTAGAAGTAGAAATACATTTTAATATTATAGGTGTTCCACACCCACATTCAGTTTCAATAAATTTACAAAGGTTAAGATAAAATGGCACAACATAAATTAGAAGTATCTGAATTAGATTTTGACGCAATCAAAGTAAATTTAAAAACTTTTTTACAAAGTCAAACACAATTTCAAGATTATGATTTTGAGGGTGCTGGTTTATCTATTTTATTAGATGTACTATCTTACAATACTCACTACTTGTCATACATTGCAAATATGTCAACTAATGAAATGTATTTGGATAGTGCTGATATTAGAAAAAATATTGTTTCATTAGCAAAGATGTTAGGATATACTCCTACATCTCCTAGAGCACCAAGAGCACAAATTGATATTGTTGTTAATAACGCAACAGGTTCCTCGGTTACAATGCAGAAGGGAACAATTTTTACAACTACAGTTGATACAGTTGATTATCAATATGTAACTAATGCAGATACAACAATTACACCAGTAAATGGAGTTTATACATTTAATGATGTAACTCTTTATGAAGGAACATTGGTTACATTTAAATATACAGTTGATGTAAATGATACTGACCAGAAATTTGTTATACCTAGTTCTATGGCAGATACTTCAACTTTAAAAGTTACCGTTCAAAATAGTAATACAGATACAACGCAAGGTGTGTATGCTTTAGCGGGTGGTTATAATAATGTTGCAAGTGATTCAAAAGTTTATTTTATACAAGAAGGTTCAGATAATAAGTATGAGATTTATTTTGGTGATGGTGTTGTAGGTAAAAAATTATCAGATGGTAATATTATTATATTAGAATATGTTGTAACTAATACAGTAAATTCAAATGGTGCTTCAAAATTTTCATTATCAGGAAACATTGGTGGATTTAATAACGTAACTATAACAACTGATTCAAATTCTCAAGGTGGTGCAATTGCAGAAACAAATCAATCAATAAAATTTAATGCACCTTTACAATATGCCGCTCAAGATAGAGCAGTTACAGCAACTGATTATGAAACTTTAGTTAAATCAATTTATCCAAATGCATTATCAGTAAGTGCGTGGGGTGGTGAAGATGATGAAACTCCACAATACGGTGTTGTAAATATTTCAATTAAAGCAAAATCAGGAACAGTATTATCAGATACATCAAAAGCAGATATTGTAACTCAATTAAAACCATTTAACGTTGCTTCAGTAAGACCAGTTATAAAAGATCCAGAAACAACTTCTGTATTAATTACTTCAAATGTTAAGTATGACGCAAAGGCAACAGCAAAAACTGCTGATACTATAAAAGCAGATGTTATTGATTCATTAACAACTTATAATGCTTCTACTTTACAAAAGTTTGACGCAGTATTCAGATATTCAAAAGTTACAGGTTTGATTGATAGTGCTGATACAAGTATTTTATCAAACATTACAACTGTTAAAATTAGAAAAGATTTCCAACCATTAATTAGTACATCAGCAAAATATAGTATCTATTTTAGAAATGCATTATATAATCCACACTCTGGACATATGGCAAGTTCAGGTGGAATATTAACTTCATCAGGATTTAAAGTTGATGGTAATGATAACGAATGCTTTTTTGATGATGACGGCGCAGGTAATGTAAGATTATATTATCAGGCAAGTGGAGTAAAATCTTATTTAAATTCAACACAAGGTACTATTGATTATTCAACAGGTGCATTAACACTTAATTCAATGAACATTGCTAGTATATCAAATATTGATGGTGCAGTTTCAACAGTAATAAGATTAACTGTAGTACCAAGTTCTAATGATGTTGTTCCAGTTAGAGACCAAATTGTTGAAATGGATATTGCAAATTCAAAAATAACAGTTACAGCTGATAGTTTTGTAGGAGGAAGTGCTGAGGCAGGTGTCGGATACACAACTACTTCCAGCTACTAATGACTAATGGCAAAGTTTACTGATAAAATCTCAACAATACTTTCGGGTCAACTACCTGAATTCGTAGTTAGCGAACACCCAAAGTTTGCTGAATTTCTTAAAGTCTATTATCAATTACTAGAGTCCGCTGAGTTATCAGTAACTTCTGTTAAATCTACAGAAGGTATTTTATTAGAATCAGAAACAGACCAAGCAAATAATTTAGTTTTAAATTCAAGTGCTGTAGGTAGTTCAAGAACATTACTTGACGCAGGTGATAAAATTATTTTTGAAATTTATTCTGGTTCTGAATATGGAAAATTTACTAGAGGTGAAACAATTACAGGACAATCTTCTGGTTCAACTTCTGTTGTATTAACAGAAGATTTAGATAATGGACGTTTATTCATAAGTGCTAACAGTAAATTTATAGATGGTGAAATAGTTGTAGGTGGTAGTTCAAATGCATATGCAATAATAAATAATTATAGACCTAATCCAGTAAATAATATTGCCGACCTAGTTAACTTTAGAGATCCAGATAATGTAATTAGTAATTTCTTATCAAATTTTAGAGATGAATTTCTTGCAACATTACCAGATAAGTTAGCAAACAAAGTTGATAAAAGAAATCTTATAAAAAATGTTAAATCACTTTATCGTTCAAAAGGTACGAATAGAGGACACGAAATATTTTTTAGAGTATTATTTAATGAAGAATCACAAACGTTTTATCCTAGAGAACAATTATTAAGAGTATCAGATGGTAAGTATGATACATTAAAAGTATTAAGAGCAATTAGTGATATTGGCGATACAGCAGAATTAGTTGGAAGAACAATTACTGGTGCAGACAGTTTATCATATGCAATTATTGAAAATGTTAATAAGTATCAAATTGGTGCGGATACAGTTACAGAATTTATTTTAAATAATGATTCTATTCAAGGTACATTTCAAATTGGTGAACAAATACAAGGTACTGCTTCAGATGAAGACGATTGGTATATTAAAGCAACTGTAACAGGAATACCAGGAACAAAAATACTTACAAATGATGGAACATTAAATGAAACTACTGATACAGTTAAAGTTATCGCAGGTGGAGTTGGAGCTATATTTAATATTGAAGAAATTGGTTCAGGTGGGTTAACAGATATAGTAATTACTAACAAAGGCGCAAATTATTCAGTTGGAGATAAATTAGTATTTGATAATAGTGGAACAGGTGGTAGGGATGCCGCTGGATTTGTAAGAGTTATTAATGGTGGTATTGCAGGTGAAGATTCTGACCAAATAGTTTTAGAAGATGGTACTAATGCAGGTGACCAATATTTTGGTAATAGTATTATGCAAGAAAAAGATACAGGTAATGGAACAATTGAAAAAATATTTTTAACTTATGGTGGTACAGGATATACTTCTTTACCTACTGTAACTATAACATCACCAGGTGGTTCAACTGGAACTGTAAATGCGTGGGGTGATGAGATTGGAAGAATTACAGCATTAAAAACAGTTGAGTTAGGAAAAAAATATCAAGACGCTCCAACTCCTCCAATATTGGCATTTTATAATAGTGCTGTATTATCAGGTGCAATAGGAAACTTTACAGTAGGATCATCTTGTACAACACCTAGTGGACAAGGAACAATTGTTTCATTTAATTCTAATACAAACATATTAAGAATAAAAGATATTACAGGAACATTTACAGAAGGTCAAGTATTATCAGCAGATTCAGGTGGTTCAGGAACTATTGCAAAAAATGATCCTGCAACAGCAACAGTTAATGTAGTTTCAGTTGCAGATACAGATGGAAAATTTATTAATGAAGATGGTAAACTTTCTGAAATAACAATGAAAGTACAAGATAGTAAATACTATCAAGATTTTTCTTATGTATTGAGAGTTGCTAGTTCTATTGCAGTATGGCGGGATGCATTTAAAAAGACAATGCATACAGCAGGATTTTATTTTACAGGTCAAGTAGATATTATTAACACACTAGACGCCAGAGGAAGATTACCATTAGTTGGTGCTGTTTCTGGTAGAACAGAAGTTGAAATACCATTAATTGCAATTCTTAATACTTTATTCTCGGTTATATTTGGTAGAAGATTAGGAACAATAGATGATGGAACATCTTTAAGAGCAAATGCTCTTGAATCAGGTTCAATTGATTTAGACCATAATACAATTGAACATTTTGCTGCTAATCAAAGAGATATAACTTTAAATAGAGCTGGAATAGATTATGATTATTTAAGTAGAAAACGGTCAACAATAGGTGGTCAAAGTGTTAGAACTGGTCACGCATATGGTGGACCTCGTTGGGGAACACTTAACAAATACGCAACTACTGTATTTGCAAATGATCCAGGATATACATTTAGAGCATTCAATGAATTAAAAGTATTTGGAACAAGGACTAGTTTAGATGGACAAAGTGGAATATTCTTAATGTCTTCAGACGCTAATGGAAAAAACGTTAAGATGATGACTGCTTTTCCTTCAGTAATTACATTTAACCAAAATGACTTCAGTAATACAGTTGTAAGGTGGGATGATGAAGGACCACTTTTTGATGATACAACACCGTAAAAGATTATAAATAGTAAAGTAATTTAAAGGAAGAAATGGCTAAACAATCAATATTTTTAGGAACAGTATCCAATGATGGAACAGGTACTAACCTGCGTGGTGGTGGTAGTATCATAAATCAAAATTTTGACGAAATCTATACAGCGATAGGTGATGGTAGTAATCTAACAGGTTATATTACTATTGAAGATACTAGTTCTACTGTAGATACAGTAAATCTTGGTGAAAAATTACAGTTCATTGGTTCTAATGGTATTATAACAACCGTTGGTAATAATGAAGTTCAAATAGCAATAGACGGTACAGTTCTTACAGAAACATCAGCAGATACATTAACAAATAAATCAATTGATTTAGCAACTAATACTATTACAGGAACAACAGCAAATTTTAATACTGCTTTATCAGATGATGATTTTGCGACAATTGCTGGTACAGAAACTCTTACAAATAAAACTTTAACAAGTCCAGTTATTAACACACCAACAGGTGATGTTGCAACTAAAGACGGTACACAAACTCTTACAAATAAAACTTTAACAAGTCCAGTTATTAACACACCAACAGGTGATGTTGCAACTAAAGACGGTACACAAACTTTAACAAATAAAACAATAGATACTGGATCAAATTCAATTACAGGTTCTTTATTCACTATCGCTGATGATACATCAACAACGTCTTCCATAGTACAAGGAGATACTTTAAAATTATCTGGTGGTACTGGTATAACAACAACTACAACTGGTGATACAGTTACAGTAGCCGCTTCAGGACTTACAAATGCTTCATTAAGTGGTAGTGCAGGAATTACAAATGCTAATTTAGCAAATGATTCAGTTACTATCGGTTATACAGCAATTGAATTAGGAACAAGTGCAACAACAGTAAATGGATTATCAATAACTGGTTCATCTTATATAACAATTAATGGACAAGGATCAGCAATAAGATTTAATTATCCAAACTTTGCTAGTTTTCCAGCAGCAGCAACTTATTCAGGTTCGCCTGCTTTAGATGAAGCATTACTTAAACCTTATATCGCAACAGCGTCAGGTTGGGTAAATTTATTAACAGAAAATGATGGTGTTGATAGACACTCAAATGTTAATATAACAGGAATTACTAACGGTCAAGGAATGGTTTGGAATTCTTCAACAACAAGATTTGAACCTGGTTCAGTTGGTGGTTCTGGTGCATTTACAGCGGGTTCTGCTTTAGACCAATTAAATGAAAGAATTTCAGACGTACAATATCTTTCTTACCGTTCTTCTCATAATACTATTATTGAAACGCTTCCAGTAACCGTAGCAACTAAAACAACAGCGCATTATTATTATGGTACTGGACATTCATCAGGATTTTTAATAGATGGAGATGAATCTCCACTATTACAATTAGCACCAGGTAAATGGAAATTTGACCAATCAGATTCAACAAACGTTGGTCATCAAATGAAAATTTATAGAGATTCAAATAAAACAATTGAATATACAACTAATGTTACCGTTAACGGTACAGCAGGAAATGCTGGTGCATATTTACAAATAGAAATTACAGAAGATACACCTTCTTTACTTTATTATCAATGTGAACCACACGGAGGTATGGGTCACGCTATTGAAGTTCAAGGTGGAAGAAGAAATGTAATTACAAATAAATCACTTGTTGCAGATGGTTCAACAACAGGATTTACAATTCTTTCTGGAAGAATAGTAGATGATATTTTAGTTTTTGTAAATGGTATTTGTTTAGTGCCAACAGACGATTATACAATTTCAGGAACAACATTAACTTTTATAACTGCTCCTAATAGTGGTGCAGAAATAGTAATAAGATATTTAGGATAAACAAATGGGAACTAAAACTAGAAGTATAGCAAATAATTTAACGACAACTCTTGGTGGTGAAACAAATTTACAACCAGTTAAGTCGGATATAAGTGCTTTGGCTTTAAGAGAAGCAACTAACGAATCAAGTGCCGCTTTTAATTTGCCAAATCAACATATTGATACCTTCGCAACAGATACTTTAGGAACTAAAACACAGGTTGCTCTTACATCTGGTTATATAAACACAATTACTCCTGCAACAGATATATTCACTTCGGATGCTGATACAATGTTATTATTGTCATCTTTCAATATGACAGATGGTTCTACAACTTTTACAGATAAAAGTTCTAATCCTCATAGTGCGACAGTAGGTGGAAACACACGTTGGAATAATACACAAAAATTAACTGGCACAAATACATCAATTTATTTTGACGGTGCTGGAGATACAATGACTTTTACTCATAGTTCTTTTCAAGCTATGGAAACAAATGGAGATTATACTGTTGAATTTTGGATGTGGAAAGAAGCTGGGGTTGATTTTTCAAGTGATAGTATTTTTGATATTGGACAAATACAACAATGGGAATTTGAAAATAGTACTGAAAAATTAGAAGTGTTTAATACTGAAGGTGGTGCAAACTTAAAAGAAGCAACTGCTTGTAGTGAGGGTGCTTGGCACCACGTAGCTTATACAAGACAAAGTGGAGTATTTCGTTTTTATATAGATGGAGTTCAAGTAGATAGTGGTACTCCAGGTTCTCCTGGTGCTGGTGCATATTCAGATGGAGTTGTTAGAATTGGTCATCATAGAAGTGACCCTAATAGATATTTTAAAGGTTGGATGGATGGCATAAGAATTTCAAGTAATAATCGTTATGCTGATGGAACAAGTTTTGCAGGTTCTCTTCCAAACTTTGGTGTCCCTGCTTCAAATACAACAGGAACAGCAATTCAAGCTGCTAATGTAGTTGGTTCAGCAAAAACTAAAGTTGGTGGAACATTATTATATAAGGATGCTTTTGGAACTAATACTATGGGAACTGATTTAAAGGTTTATATGACTTGTAATGGAGGATCAAATTGGACAGAAGCGTCTAGTTATAATGCTATAACACCAGTTTATTCAACAGGTATTAAACAAATCCGTTTAGGTGAAACCACTTGTACGAGTGGAACAGATGTCCGTTATAAAATAGAGTGGGATAACCAATCAAGTTCTACAAAAGAATGTCAAGTCCACGGAATAGGAATTAATTACTAATTAGAAAACTTGTATAAATATAGATAAAGGAAATAAGAATGCCAGCAATTATAACAAATAAATTCAGAATACACAACTCGGAACAATTCCAAGAAGCGTTTTCTGAAGCTTCAGGTAATACTTTCTATTTAGGAATAGGAAGACCTCAAGGATTTACTACTTCAACAAGAGGAGATGGTAGAACAAATAATGAGGGTACAGACGCATTGCCTGTGATTCCTGCAGACAATGAAAACACACAAAATTATATATTTGATAGTATGCTCGCTTGTAAAAAAATTGCAACTACAAATGCTGGTTTTGTAGTTCCTAGAAGAAATTGGGTAACTAGTACAGTTTATGATTATTACAGACACGACTACGGAGAATATATTACTAATGGAACAACAGTACAAACTTCAACAAGTGGTGCTGCTACTTTATATGACGCAACTTTTTATGTTTTAACAACTCAAAGAAACGTATATAAATGTTTAGATAATAATGGTGGTGCAGTTTCAACTGTAGAACCTACAGGAACATCAACAACAATATTAACAACTGCTGACGGATACAAGTGGAAATATATGTACACTTTAACTGCTGCTCAACAAGCTGATTTCTTATCAGTAGATTTTATGGCAGTTTCTACAAACTTAACAATTAGTTCAGCCGCTGTAGATGGTGCAGTTAACATAGTTAAAATTAAAACAGCAGGTTCAGCTGGTTCAGACGGAACACATACAGGTATACCAATACGAGGAGATGGATCAAGTGGTGTATGTTCAGTAACTATAACTTCAGGTGCAGTTTCGGCAGTAACCGTAACTACTCCAGGAACAGGATACACATATGGATATATTAAACTTGCAGATATAAATTCTGCTGGTGGTGGCGCATTAATTACTACAGAATTAGATGTAATAATTGAACCAAAAGGTGGACACGGATACAACGCAGTACAAGAGTTAGGTGGTTTCTTTGTTATGTTAAATACAAGTTTAGAAGGAACTGAATCAGCAAATTCAGGTGACGTAACAGTTGCAAACGATTTTAGACAAGTAAGTTTGATAAGAGACCCGAAAGCTAGTGGAGTTGCCGCTACGGCTACTACAATGAGAGCAACTACAGCAGCTGTTGGATCAGGAAGTACAGGAACATTTACAGTTGACGAAAAAATTTCACAAGCAGGCACAGGTGCAGTTGGTAAAGTTGTAGAATGGGATCCATCAAATAAAATATTATATTATATTCAAACAAGACACAATGATGAGGGAGTAGATAGCAACGGTAATCAAACAGCGTTTAGTGGCACAAATATTATTACAGGTGCAGATACATCAGCGACTTTAACACCTGCAACAACAACAGGTACAGTTAATAACCAAGTATTTGTAAGTGGATATTCTAGTTCAGAAATTGACCACGGTTCTGGTGAAATAGTCTATGTAGAAAATAGAGCACCAATCACTAGAGCTGCTGACCAAACCGAGAATATCAAACTGATTATAGAATTTTAGGAGAGATAAATGCCAAGTCCAACAGATTTTAATTTATCGCCCTATTATGATGACTTTAACGAAAGTAAAAAGTTTCATAGAGTTCTTTTTAGACCAGCATTTGCTGTACAGGCGAGAGAATTAACACAATCACAAACCCAAATACAAAATCAAGTAGAGAGGGTATCAGACCATCTATTTGAAAAAGGTGCTATGGTTATACCTGGTGAAATTGGGTATGACTTAAATTACCATTCAGTAAAACTTTCCGCAAAATCAAACTCAACATTAGCAGATTATAATGGAGTAGAATTAACAGGTGCAACTTCAGGCGTTATTGCAAAAGTTGTAGGTGTAGCTGTTGCAGATGGTACAGACGCAGATACATTATTTGTAAAATATATAAAAACTGGAACAGATAATACTGCTACACAATTCGCAGTTTCAGAAACTTTAGATTGTACAATTAATGAATTAGCTGCTACGGCAACTGTTGCTTCAGTTCATACAGGTTGCGCTGCTGAAGTTCAAAAAGGTGTTTATTACATTAATGGATATCACGTTGAAGTTTCACAACAAACAGTAATACTTGACAAATATACAAACAAACCTTCATATAGAATTGGTTTATTAGTTACAGAATCATTTACAACACCAAATGAAGACGCAAGTTTAAATGATAATGCTCAAGGAACATCAAATCAAAATGCTCCAGGTGCTCATAGATTTAAAATTCTTTTAACATTAACTAAATTATCTTTAGCTTCAACAGCAGACGCAAACTTTGTAGAGTTGTTGAGATTAAAAAATGGTATAATTCAAAATCAAGTTAGAACAACAGAATACGCTGTAATAGAAGATACTTTTGCTCGTAGAACGTTTGATGAATCTGGTGATTATGCATTAAGAGATTTTGATTTAGATTTAAGAGAACATTTACTATCAGGAAATAATAGAGGTATTTACTCTTCAGGTGATGGTGGGGACGCAAATAAAATTGCCGCTGGTATGGGACCAGGTAAAGCATATGTACGAGGTTATGAAATAGAAACTATTGGTACATCTTTTATTGATATTGAAAAGACAAGAGAATTTGATACAGAAAATAATTTTAAAACAAGATTTAATTTAGGTAATTACTTTAATGTAACTAACGTTTATGGTTCGCCAGATGTTGGTTTCGTTTCAGGTGATTCAGAATCATTTAAAAATTTAACCTTATATGATACAGCGACTGCTGTTAGAGGTACTCCTAATGTTGGTGCTGAATCAAGTATTAATTCAATAGGAAGAGCAAAATCAAGAGGGATGGAATATTCTTCTGGTACTGCTACAAATAATATATTTTCAAGAAATACTATAACTAGTGCTGTTTATAAACATTATCTATTTGATATAGAAATGTTTGCTCATTTAAATATTTTAGAAGCAACATCATTTACAACTGGAGAAACAATAACAGGTGGTACTTCAGGTGCTACTGGTGTACTTCAAGCAATTTCTACAGCAGAAACAGTTACTATTAATAATATAACTCTAGCAAATCCTGGTGAAGTTCAAATTGCTAGTACACATAATTTACAAGATGGACAACAAATTACTATTGCAGGTGTAACTGGTTTAGCAATTGATTCAGTTGTAACTGCTGGTGGAACATTTACAGTTAGAGATAAAGATAGTGCAAATTGGAAATTATATCAAGCAGATGGAACAACTCCTGCTAATGTAACCACTCCAGGTGCAGGTGGTACGGCAACTCACGGAGTTGTAGTACTTTCAAATGTACAAGGTGATTTCGTTGCAGGTGAAACAATCACAGGTGGAACATCAAGTAATACAGGAACTATACAAGCAGATACAATAGGAAGAAAAGGAGTAAGAAATTTTGGTCCAAGTGATGTTAAACAAATTGGAATGGCAGGTTCTCCAACCTATACTTCAGATATATCAACAACAGATATTTCATTAACTGGAACAGTATCTAATACTAGTGGTGCATATTCATTTACAGGATTTGGTACAAGATTTACAGATGAATTAAAAATTGGTGATAAAATTACAATTACAACAGATACTAATTTACAAGAAACAAAAGTTGTAAAATATATTGTTAGTGATACACTTCTTTATACAATAGACGCTTCTGGTGCAAACGTAACTAAATCATCTATTACTAGAGGACGTGGTGTAATAAATGACGCAAACAAAAATATTTCTATATTTGAAATGCCAAATGAAACTGTTAAGACTTTAAAAACGCAAGTTAATTCAGGAATTACAGATACAAACTTTTCTATACGAAGAGGATTTACAGGAACTTTAGGATCAAATGGTGATATAACAATTACAGCAGGAACAAATGAAACAATTAGTGGATTACTAGAAAAAGATTTTACTGTTTCTATTATGGCTATGGGCGCAGGTGTAGGAGGAGAAGTTGGTGCCGTATTAAGTTTAAGTGGTACTAACCATTTAGCAGGAACAATATTTTCATTAGGTGGTTCTCCAACTGGTAAAACTTTAACATTAAATTTTGGTACTGATTATGCAGGACATAAAGTAAAAATTTTAGCAACAATTAATAGAGCAGTTGCAGGTTCTAAATCTAAAACTTTAAATTCTTCGCAAACAGTACAAATTGCTACACAAGCAACTATTGAATCTGGTGTATGTGGATTAGGTAGAGCAGATGTTTATACCGTAGACTCTATTAAAATGGCTGCTGACTTTAGTACAAATGCAGTTGCAGGCGATACAGATATTACAAATAGATTTAATGTAGATTCAGGACAAAGAGATAACTTCTATGATATTGGAAGAATTAAATTAAAAAATGGTGCATTAACACCTACAGGAAGATTATTAGTTACATTTAGTTATTTCTCACACGGTTCAGGAGATTACTTTGATGTAGACTCTTATTCAGGTGTTGTAGATTACGCAGATATACCAAGTTATTCTTCTGATACAACAGGAAAGAAATTTGAATTAAGAGATTGTTTAGATTTTAGACCAAGAGTAGATGACGCTTCAACAATAGATAGTGGTAATGCTGACCGTTATTATAGTGGTACAGGTGCTTCTATAGTTGATGTAGTTAAATTTGGAACAGATATTACTTCTGATTTTGAATACTACTTACCAAGAATAGATAAAGTTTATTTAGATAAAGAAGGAAATTTTAAAGTTGCTAATGGCGCAAGTGCTTTAATACCGCAAGTTCCAAAATCTTTAGATGGTGCAATGCTATTATATACTTTAGAAATGCCATCTTATGTTTTAGATTTAGACGATATTAAAATTACAAAAACTGATAACAAAAGATATACAATGAGAGATATTGGTAATTTAGAAAATAGAATTGAGAGTATGGAATATTATACTCAATTATCATTGTTAGAAACACAAGCA
>Ga0315316_10000822_pt1 | contig 21174 bp, 20 predicted proteins | sample M160m3416metaG_FD_203702 | JGI IMG/M metagenome (GOLD analysis project Ga0315316, IMG submission 203702) | Ammonia-oxidizing marine archaeal communities from Monterey Bay, California, United States - M1 60m 3416 | ecosystem: Environmental > Aquatic > Marine > Intertidal zone | place: USA... | reverse complement strand
CAACCACTTCGGCTTCAACCACTTCGGCTTCAACCACTTCGGCTTCAACCACTTCGGCTTCAACCACTTCGGCTTCAACCACTTCGGGAGTGATCGAGTCTGTAGCCGAAGTGACTTCACGCGTATCGATGACCACGGTCACCTCCGCTTTGGCGTCCGTGTCGGCGGCGCCTGGATTGACGGAGCTGGTCGACTCGGGTGGCGACGTATCTTCGAGCTGCGAGATCGCCGATATTACAGGTTCAACGGCAGACGTTGCCACTTCAAGAGCCTGTTCTGAGCTCATGGGAGAAGTGGTGGCGAAGATCAGCAAGTAGGCAATGGACATGGCAAATTCTCCTTGCAAGGTGGGTGGCCGCTGGATCGGCGGGGAGGGAGGTAATCGCGCTGACTGGTCGCGATATGAACGTTCATCGACATTGCCGGTAAGCCAGATTGGAAAAGAGGGCTCATCCTGAACTGTTAGGAAAGGTGGGTGTTCCATGTAGCGGTATAACGGATGATTCCGCGCTGATAGTAGTCAGGTAACGGAACACAACGGATCCGAGATTCTGTCGCTTTGGGAAAAATGAGCTGTTTCGTCTGGTTATTCCAGCAGCTAAAAATCACAGGCGACCGCCGTACACAGAGCCGGTATTTGCCGACTATTTTGGCACAGGCGCGGGTGGGTATGAGCCCGGTTCGTAATCCATGGAACGGCCAACGGGAGATTCAGCGTGACGATTTTGCCACATTGTCCGGTCAGCGTTGACGAAGCTCTGCCGAAGCCCGGTCAGATGGTGTGCCTTGCCCAGCAGATGCGTCAGGCCAAATCCGACATCGAAGACCGGGTCACCCCAGTGTATACCCTCGTGGTTAAGCTGGACCAGTTGCCCGTTATGGACCAGGATATTTCGGGGACTGCAGTCCCCGTTAACCAGAGTCAGACATCGTGAACGCGTGTCACTTACTGATCGTCTGAGAAATACAGCTGCCCCGGATATCAATGTTGCGTTATTTGTGACAGTCGTAGCATTTCAGGCGCAGTGATCCGAAGAATCAGCGACCGTCGAACTGCCTACCTAATTCGTCGCATCGCTCGAAGGGCCGACGAAGCCATGCGGTCTGAATTGCCAGTGACTGTCAGCATGGCCTGCTTCTCCTGTTTAAGGCTGAACTTCAGGTTGAACAGAATCAGAAGACATGTCTGCTGATTCTGTCAGCACCAACGGCAAAAGGCCGCACCCCGGACCGCGACGTCCTGATCAGCAGAGTCTGAGCGACCAGGTGGCCTGCCGCAGCAACACGGGCCTGCCTTCACCAACCCGCCGTTCGAAACGTCCACCAGCTGACGAACAGCATGATAAACAGCGTGTACAGGAACAAACTGACCAGAATTTTAGCAACGGCCGTTCCCGCCGCCTGGTCCTCCTCACGGAAGTGCTCAATCTCCAGCTCCGTAAACAGGGAGTCTGCAGACGCGGGGGCTGCCTCGACCTCGCCGTGCCGAGCTCGTGTCTCACGAAGTGGATCTGCGAGTTCATGAACGCTCATCGTCAACATCCTCCGACTGACAACTCTCAGGTGCGCAGCCCTGAAAACGCAACCGGAAAAAAGGCGGGCCAGACCAAGCACCGGGATAGCCACGATCGTTGACATAAATCGTAAACTCGCTCATTAAGGATGTCCAGGTCTGTATCTCGAGATATATTAATTACGGCGTGCTGATTCCCTGATGCGGCAATTGAATTGTTTCTGTCGCTGATTGTGATCATGGTCAACAACCAGTTATTGCAGGCGAACTGTACACCAACTGCCGGAGCTTCAACAAACACGCATGACTGACCAGAGTGAACATAAGATTTCAGTCATGTGTCACTGGAGGCTGTTTTTCTCTGCACCGGGCGCAGCGATGGTGCCGTCAGCGCGGCCGATATTCCACTGGTGGAGCATTTTCCCCGAAAGACGCACGGCCAAATATGCTGGCCGCAAAACCATGTGCCTCATGCCATCAGCGACAGGTCGAACAATGGGCGGGATCCGACCACGACCGCGCGATGCGGCTCGCGACTCCTGAATTCGTCATCGGTAACTTCGACAACACTCAACTTAAACATCACGGTGTCACTTCCCGAATGTCTCAGGGCGACGAAACGTTCTTCGTCGAAACCGTAGGGCCGGATGGGAAGACCGCTGAATTCCAGGTCGACTATGTATTTGGTTACCAGCCATTGCAGCAATATTCGACGGGACTGAATCGCGGACATATCCCGGTACTGCCGGGGACCTGGAATACAAAGAAGGAAGAATGGTTTTACGCCAGCCCCCATCCCCGGTCTGGTCCTGACGATTCTCTACACTGAACTGTGTTCTGCTCAGAACTGGAATCATATGTGTGCCGACTGTCACACAACCAACTTTGCTAAGGAACTTGACGCGCATTCCGATACGTACCATTCCTCGTGGTCTGAAACAGATGTGAGTTGTGAGGCCTGTCACGGCCCCGGCAGCATCCATGTTGAGTTGGCGGATTCCACGTCATTCTTCCGGGATCGCCGATACGGATACGGACTCGCGGAAATGGAGGGCGCGAACTCAACAGCCGAACTGGAGTCCTGTACTCCGTGTCATGCCCATCGGCAACGCATTCATCCCGGCTTCAAGGCGGGAGACCGTTTCTATGACCACTATGGCCTTTCGGTGCTGGAAGATCATCTGTATCACGCCGACGGACAGACTGATGTAGAAGTGTATGTCTTCGGTGCGATTTTCTCAGAGCCTGATGCATCGCAAAGGCGTCCGCTGCTCGGACTGCCACACCCCGCATACCACGCGGATTCGGTTCCAGGGCAACAAGTTGTGCACACAATGCCACCTGGCACCAAAGTATGACAGGCCACTGCACCATCATCATCGTGGGGAAACAGCCGGCACGCAGTGCGTGGAATGTCATATGCCGGAAAAAACATACATGGTGATCGACCACCGCCGCGACCACAGTCTGCGGATTCCCCGGCCCGACCTGACAGTAAAACTCGGAACGCCCAACGCATGCAATGCCTGCCACACACAGCCGAAGGAAACTTCTGAATGGGCCGCGGCCGGAATTGAGGAGTGGTACGGCCCGAAACGTCGCGATGAGCCTCGCTATGGAGAAATACGAACGGTGACTCGATGCGCGGCGACCGACCGACCGATTGACCGATTGACCGACCGACCGAGTGATTGATTGATTGATTGATTGATTGATTGATTGATTGATTGAAACCCAGCCGGACAGTTCTACGTATCAGCAGATTGACGGCAACATTCAACGTGCTGCCGCCTCGTCCACTGTCAGTTCGCCAAAGCATTCGGCCGCAGGAACTTCCACTGCAAAGTCGTTTTCTGATCCAGCCCACGCGCGGCGGCCGGTGCGTTTGAGAACAGACAACACGATTGTTCAGACAGATTATTCTGCTGGTTTGAACTGTCGTTGACGTTCCAGACGCCGGAGAATGGGATCCATCATCTCCAGTTCTGTGTAGTACATCGCACTGGGATCTATGCCGCGGTCGTCCAGCCAGTTTAAGTGTTCCACCATCGCGGGACGCCGCGCAATCGCAGGCAGAAGAACACACCAGATAACAGCGACGACGCCCAGTGACAGTACAAGACGTATGCCGCCGGTCTGCCGGAAGCCTGTTGATCGGCAGGTGGGCATGTCTTCCGTTGCTTCAGAATTGAAACTTCGCATTACGGCGCTGCCTGTTCCACAAGGTCTCTGAACACCACATGAAACGCCAGCCACGCCATCAGAAGCGTCAGGCAGAGGTTGAGCGACTGCCCGCACACGTAAAGGATAAGAGGTTTCCCGCCACGCATTTGCGGTAACAGTTCGCGAAAGTCTGTATCCAGTCCGATACTGACGAATGCCAGACAGAAGAACCAGCCACGAAGCGTCTTGGTCGACCCCTTGATCGTGGCGTCAACCAGTTCCGGCCCGCCGGCAAGTGTTCCGTGGACAAAAGAAAAGATGATGGATGCCAGAACGAATCCAAGAACAAACTTCGGAAAACGGTTCCAGATCTCCAGCAAGCTCGGGCGATCTGCAGACGGGTCGCGTTCGACAGCCGTGGTCCAGTATGTTGCGACGCAGAACGCAGTGACTCCGATGAGAATATTCTGAATCATCTTCACTGTGGCAGCAACCTCCATAGCCCGATCACTCAGAACGGCGCCTGCGGCTGCGACCGCCCCCGTGGAATCGATCGTTCCTCCCAGCCATGCTCCTCCGAGGATTTCATCCATGCCGACCGCTTTAATGATCGCGGGCAGGACGATCATCATGATGACGGTGAAAGACAGTGACATTCCGATGGCCAGCGACAGTTCTTCCTTCTTCGCTTTGCAGGCGGATGCCGTGGCGATCGCCGCAGACACGCCGCAGACCGACATGTCCGCAGAGATCACCATGTTGAGCGAACGTGATTCCATCCTGAGAACCTTCTGTCCGAAAATATAGGTGCTTATCAGAACAACCGGTGTGACAACCCAGGCGACCATTACCCCCGGAGCTCCCAGTGCCAGCAGGCGTGTCATCAGAACTTCCGCTCCCAGCAGAACAAGTCCGGTCTTGATATAGAATTCCGTCACCACCGCCGGCTTAAGGAACTCCGGCGTGCGCACCGTGTTACTGATGATCAGCCCGATCATCAGAGCCCACAGCGCATATTCCAGGTTATATGCCTTAACGACGCTCTGGGCCGCCATGACATAGGCCAGCGTCGCCAGCAGAAAGACCACAGGGAACGCCTTCAGAAATTTCACGCCGGACAGACCACGAATCTGTGTCGCCACGGTAAACAGCACGGCGATCACGCAGAAAACGCCAAGTACTCCCTGTACCGTATTCACGCCCGACTCACCTGCTGTCGCTGGCCTGTAGAACGAGTCCAGTGGACTACTGTCCCATTTATTGGGTTTGGCGAGCCATGGCTTAAGAGGGCTGGAAACCTCGACGGCCTGCCCCTCCGCAATCTTCCCCCTAAAATCGTCCGGTCGGTTACACCAGACAGCCAGGAAGGCCACCACGATCAGCAGTGTGCCGCACCAGATTGCCCACCAGTCTTCTGATGTTCGCATCTGAATCAGTGTTCCTGGCCGAGCCGCCGCATCTTGCGGTGAGTCTGATGTCATCGGGGTTGTTTCCTTATCGATCTGCTTTGCGTTCTGTCACAGCATTCTTCCACGATTCTGATGTGCAGGCGTCGCTGTGGCAAGCATCCGCGTAGAGCAAACGGACAGTCACCCCGTTACGGAACCCGCATGCGTCCCGACATTCCTGCCTGGAACACTCGGAACTCGACACTTGAACGCGCGGAAAACTGACCTGTGACGCAGGACACCACAGCATTCCTGACGTTCTGAAAGAGCATGCTGACCGCCGTCAGGTCGGCAGTCCGCGCTCCGTCCGGATGCGCCCAACTTCAGCAAGGACCGATTCGACGATCGTCGTGTTTCTTGAGATCGCAACGAACTCAGAGAAATAGGTCAGCAGATTGATAATGACAGTGGTGATCGCCGTAAAGAAATGGAATTGCGATCCCTTCAGTCCCAGCGTGCCGTCCAGAGACATCGGAGTGGCCGGGTCAGCCAGCGCTCCAAGCGCCCCTGTCGTGATCAGCAGCGCAAAGCACAGCGTCATGCCCCACACAACCCTGTACTTGATTCGCTGGTTCGTTTTGTAGAGCGACTCATCCAGTCCATAGGCGTTACTGGTTTCTTCCAGCCAGCGCCCCGTGCCCATGAAATACGTCAGTGTGATGGCATGCACCAGCATGGCAAAGCTGAGCGTTCCCATGCCTACCAGCATGTGAATGCTGACTCGTGTCTGAATCTGCGGGTTCGAACTTCCGGGATCGCCAATACTCAGACCCAGAGTACCAGTTACAGCGAAGCACAGGGCCGTCAGAACGGCAAGTGTCAGAACAATGCGTTTCACGAATTCCACCAGGGCCAAATGTGTGAACAGAGATTTATCACAGTCCGGAACCGGCCAGAGGATAAGTCCCACAGCAGACAACGCAACTAACTAGCAAAGAAGATCCCGCGGATCGACGTTTCGGGAATCCGGGAGGTGGAATCAGAGAGAGATCTGAGAATGGAATATCCATACGCCAAAGACTCCGCTAACATATCCGGAGATCCCAATCCCAATATTGACTTTTCGGAAATCAGGGGCCTGCGACCAGATTCGTCAGCAGACCGCCACGATGATCCTCAGCGCGCAGCCCCGCACGCTGAAAGCCTGAAGTCTTCGGTTCGGGCAGGCCGTAGAAATCGCAACGCCGGGGATGGGCCATCGTCCAGTCCGCCGCAATGAATACATCAATCGACAGGTTGTTTGTAAACACCTCATGAAAATACCGGACGATCTCTTCGTGCATGCTGGTTTCCGGCCAGACGTCGTAGTCCGGGTACAGCTTGCCGTCCGGCGGAAACATCCCCAGAAAATGTAACTGAAGCCACTGACGCGGAAAGTCGTCAATAAACCGATCGATCGTCGGGTCAACCAGCATGCGATCCACACCTGTACGGCAAGGTCATCTGAAGTCAGATTTCCGTCGCGAGCCGCAGCAAAAAGATGCGAGTCCGGCATGGAACTCCAGAGAAGATACGAAAGTCGTGACGCAAGTTCCCAGTCGGTGAGTCGATCGCGCGGCACAACATCTCCCTCTACAAGGTAAGTAAAGTTGCGCGAAGTCAGCAGACCAAGCAGTTCGACAAGTCCTTCGTTAGTAGCTTCGGCCAGCCTTTTCCCGATTCGCAGGTGTGCCGTCTGTCCCGCGGGTGGACGAATGCCAATGACCTGCATCCGCGCCCGATAAAGTCCGCTGTGCTCCGGTCCCGCTCGACCAAGCCAGTAGGGCCTGAGCGTCTGCTGTAATCGTCCGGGAAAAATCAACGCACGCAGAGGTCGCTTAATCTCAAAGCAATCAGGATCCGCCTGCTGTTTGCCGCCCCTGTAACGAATTTCGGCCGCTGTCTTCCGCACTTTTTCCGTCTCAACCGGCTTCTCCGGAAACGCGCGGGGCCGCACAGTTTCCGCGGCACGGTAGTAACGCCCTACGTGAGAAGGTCACAGCGAGAGCTGCGAACCAATGCGGTCAAAGCCTTGCCACCGAGGATCAGCATTCAACTCGCCCGGTTTGGCCCGATCGTAACGAACCCCTGGCAGGTCGTAGACCGTATTCTGGTATTCTCGCCGACTGAGACGGTAATGCGCCCGTGCACGTCGCGCCGCCATGCGTGCCGCGCGGCCTTCGCGGATACGCAGGTCAAGCTGCTGTTCGAACAGTGAATCCCAGGCACACTCGATTGAAAACCGGTCACGAAGAAAGGAGAATTGAAAGCTAACCAATACACGTCTCCTTGCCAGTCTACTGTTGCCATCGTCCTGACATGAAGCGATATTTTCGGCTCTTAATTGTTATTCTGTTCACCTGTTGCCCACGCACAGCTACAGCCATCGACGAAACCGAGTCGCTTGATCTGCTGGTGACAACCCTGAATTCCGTTCAGGATGTGGGTGTCCGAAATGCCTTATTGCGAGGCATGTTGAGCGGCCTTGAGGGGCGGCGAAATGTGACCGCACCTGCGGGCTGGAACGAGCTGAGCCGAAAGCTTAGTGACAGCGAAGACAAGAACATCCAGGAGCTGTCGGCAGAGCTGTCGCAGATTTTTGGGGATCGCGAGGCAACTGCGCAGGCACTTGCCATGCTGACGGACGCCACTGCCGACAAGAACGCCCAACGAAGATCGCTTCGCGTGCTGTTGACACATCAGAACGAAGATGCCTCGTCGTTACTGGAATCTCTGCTTGACGATCCGGCCCTGCAACTGGATGCGATTCGCGGATATGCAATGGTTGAGAACGCGTCCGCTCCCGCTGTGCTGTTGGGGCGGTACGAACGATGGAATGCTGAACTCAAACGCGCCGTGATTGAAACCCTGGCGACTCGAAAAAGATATGCCCAGGCATTACTGGCCGCGGTTGAGCAGAAAACCGTGTCACGCGATGATATCCCCGCGCACGTTGCACGATCACTGAAACAGCTGCTGGGAGATCCTTTTGTGCGCGTTTTTGGTGAAGTCAGACCGATTGCCCAGGATCGACAGAAACTGCTGGCACGGTACAAAAGAATCGCCACCCCGCAGAAGATCGCAGACGCCAGTGCTTCGCGGGGGCGAGCCGTCTTCACGAAAACATGTGCCGCCTGTCATGTTCTGTACGGAGAAGGCGGGAAGATCGGTCCGGACCTGACCGGATCGAATCGTGCGAACCTGGACTACATCCTGCTGAACAGTGTGGACCCCAGTTATGATGTTCCGGCCGGATACCGGATGGTTACCATCGTGACAGTGGACGGGCGTGTCGTCAGCGGGGTCATTGCTGAAGAAGACGAAACGCGAATCGTTTTAAAAACGGTGGAACAGCCCCGACTGGTGATCGCAAAAGAAAATATTGAGAAACGAAAAACATCACCAAAGTCGATGATGCCCGACGGGCAGCTTGAAAAAATGCAGCGTCAGGAACTGTTTGACCTGATCAAATACCTGAGAACAACTGACCAAGTGGAGATGGCGAAGTGACCGAAAGAGTCTTGAAGCGAAGAATCACGACAGGCGGGGTGCCGATAATGGCTGCGGCGACCCTGCTGCTGTGTTCTGTTGTGCCGGGAATGGGCCAGGAGTCACGGAATACGCTTCCGAAAAAGCAGCACAAGACAAGCAACGCACCGTTCCTGAATCCCCGTCAGGCAGTCGCAAAAATGTCGGTTCCTGATGGGTTCGACGTCTCCGTCTTCGCGTCCGAACCGGATATTGCGGAACCCATTGCATTCTGCTTTGACGACCGAGGACGGATGTGGGTTGCTGAAAATTTCAACTATCAGACGCGGCGGCAGCATACCGACGACCAGGTCAGCCGAATTCAGATTCTGGAAGACACCGACGGTGACGGTGTGTTTGATAACAAGAAGACGTTTACTGACAAGTTGACGTTTACATCGGGACTCGCCTGCGGATTCGGCGGAGTTTTTGTTGGTTCGCCTCCCAATCTGACCTTTATTCCCGATGCAGACGGCGATGACATACCGGACGGTCCGCCTCAGGTTCTGCTGGACGGCTGGGGCATCAACGATCGGCACGAAACGCTGAACAGTTTCATCTGGGGGCCGGACGGCTGGCTCTACGGCTGTCACGGTGTATTCACACAGTCGCAGGTGGGAAAACCAGGTGATGACAAATCCGCACGACAGTACATCGACGGTGGCATCTGGAGATACCATCCCACACGCGGGACCTTCGAAATCTTCGCCCGCGGTCTGTCGAATCCCTGGGGATTCGATTTTGACGATCATGGCCAGGGATTCGCCACCTGCTGCGTGATTCCGCATCTGTTCCACGTCGTCCAGGGAGGCGTTTATCACAAGCAAAGTCGTCCGCACGTGAATCCGCACATTTATGACGACATCAAGACGATTCGCGATCACACCCACCTGTCAGCTCATGGCGGCGCGCGATTCTATCTGGCAGACGCATTTCCGAAGCAGTATCGCAACCGCCTGTTCATGTGCAATATTCATGAACATGCGGTCCTGACCGACATCATGGAGCCCAATGGTTCCAGCTTTATCGGCAAACATGGTGACGACTTCATGCACACGAACGACCTGGCGTGGGTCGGTTTCAGTGTCGAGATCGGCCCGGAAGGTGGTGTCTATATTCTGGACTGGCACGACACGGACGTCTGTGGCAATGCGGTCAATTTTCCGAACAGCGGCCGAGTGTATCGCATCATGCCGGAGGACGCCGAAAAAACAGCACGGCCGAATCTGAAAACAATGTCCGACACTCAGCTGGTCGAGCTGCAGAAGCATACAAACGACTGGTACGTGCGGCACGCACGCACGCTTTTGCAGACGCGAGCAGCCGACGGGGCGCTGGATACCAGGCTGGTACATTCGCAGCTGGAACAGCAGCTGCAGACTGCTCTGACCACACCCAAACGCCTTCGCGCATTATGGGCGCTGCATGTGACCGGGGGGCTGAGTGACAGTCGTCTGCGAGAGTTGTTGGGACACCAGGACGAGTACGTGCGCGGATGGACGATTCAGTTTCTATGTGACGGAAGCAGCGTCAACGCGTTTCAGGATGCCGCGAAGGCCAGACAGTCCCCCGTCGCAGAATCGGTTCTTTCGTCGTTCGCGGCCATGGCGAAGAATGAGCAGTCACCGATCGTTCGTCTGTATCTGGCATCAGCAGCGCAGCGGTTGCCATTTAGCGACCGCTGGTCAATTCTTGAGGGCCTGGCGTCCCACAGTGAGGACATTGATGACAACAACCTGCCGCGAATGTACTGGTTTGGCCTGGAACCTATGGTTCCCGATCATCCCCGGGAATCGCTGCAGCTGGCGGTTGCCGGTAAGATACCGGCGTTACAGGAATTTGTGGCTCGCCGTCTGACGACCGGAACAGCAACTGTGGAAGCCAATCGGCCTCGGCCGGTGAAACAGACGCCTGAATGGCAATGGACTATTCAGAAGGTGGCGCCCGGATTCAGAGTCAGCAACGTGGGCGAAGGCGGTGTTGTGCATCACAACGTGTTCCGCAACGCAGCGGCCGTACAGACGCATCCTCTGGATCGCACGACGCCCAGCAACCTGTCTCGTGCCCTGAATATTCCGGCAGACCAGAAGACGAAACTGAAGATGCGAGTCAGTCATCATCCTCACGGAGACTGGCTGCTGCGAGTGCTGGTTAACGGCAAAGTGCTGACAGATCAGGTTGTTTCGTCCAAATCAGTATCTGACAATGAGTGGCTCGATATCACGGTCGATCTGACAGAATTCGCCGGCCACAGAATTCGGCTGTCGATTGAAAATCGCGCCAACGACTGGCATAACGAGTGGGCCTATTGGAATAACGTAACTATTGTCAGTGAGTGACTCATGAGAATCGGATTCTGCGTTGTTTTGTTCTTTGCCGTATCGCTTCTTCTTCCCGCATGCGGGCAGGAGCAAGCGAAGGTCGTCTTTCTTTCCGGATCGCCCAGCCATGGTCGATTGAAGCACGAGCATCGTGCCGGAAACATAATCCTGGCCGAAGCGTTAAACGAATCCGGACTGGACGTCGAAGCGGTCCTTGTCCCGAATGCCGGGTACCCCCTGGACACGTCGATACTTGATGATGCCGACACCATCGTACTGTTCTGCACAGGTCATAATCGTCATGTCCTAAATCCGCACCTGGGCGAATTCGATGCTCTGATGAAGCGGGGGACAGGCGTGGTGATGATTCACTGGGCGACCGAGGCCGAGAAGGGAAAGCCGGGCGAAAAATTCCTCGAGTGGATGGGTGGCTTCTGTGACCTGGACTGGTCCGTCAATCCTCACTGGACTCCAAAATTCGAGGATTTCCCCGATCATCCAATCAGCAACGGCGTTCAGCCGTTCAGCGTGAACGACGAATGGTATTTTCATATGCGTTTCGTCGACGACATGAAAGGCGTAACGCCAATCCTGTCCGACCTGCCGCCTCCGGCAACCCTGAAGCGACCGGACGGTCCGCGAAGCGGCAATTTTGCGGTGCGTAAGGCGGTATTGTCCGGAGAAAAACAACATGTCGCGTGGGCGTATCAGCGTCCTGCTGGAGGACGTGGCTTCGGATTCACCGGTGCTCACAATCACAAAAGCTGGCAGAACGATGATTTTCGCAAGGTTGTGCTGAACGCCATCCTGTGGACGGCAAAGGTCAAGGTGCCCGAAAATGGCTGCCCGTCGACACGGCCGAGCGACACTCAGATCGAAGACAATCTCGACGAAAACAAATAGCGGCGGAACACGGAAGACAGAACACGCAGGACTCAGCTCACAACGGTATGCTGTGCCGCAACACAGCCGGACGCGACAACTCGTCGCCGCCGTTCGTGCAGACAGGATTGTAACGGGCGTTCGTATGCCGAATGAGGCACCGCAGAACGCCGCGTTGTGAAACGTTCACACCGATGACGTTCATGCGATCAATATTGGTGTCCCCGGTGCGGGAATGTTTCATGAAACACTTCTTCTCTGCTGTCGTACTGCCGGCCGCTGTCTTTGTCACTGCTGCCGCGACGTCTGCGGCCACCGCAGCAGATGGACACAGCCTCATGGGAATAATTGCGGAACGGCGATATCCGGATTCACACCTGAACCGGGTGCAGACGGCGGACGGTAAACGAATCAATTCCAGAGACAATCCTCTCTTACGCGTCGGGATGCCATGGGCATTGAGACTATGCGCACTGCCGTTTACACCTGGATGTGTCGGAGGAGCACGCAGGAACGCTGCTTTCGCAGGAAGACGGGCGTTGACCGGTCCCCCGGTCAGGGTAAAGCGCTGTAGACACGATCCGGTCACCAACCTCAGCCGCCTTGAGCCTCCAATGTCAGACGTTGTTGGCAGAATATCGTAAATTCATGGAACCAATGAGGGCAGTCGTCCCCTCTAACGGTACACAGGTTACTTCCGGTGCAGAATTTCCTGCACAATCGTATGGTTGCTCTGGAGGCTGTTCAATGCTTACCCGACTTACCCTGATGCTGACGTTGACTGCAGTTACGACCTCCGTGATGGGGCAGGTACCACTGGTCAATCGCCTGCCGGGGCATCCTGCAGGTGCGGAATTTCGCATCGGCAGTGTTGAGGTGACAGCTGATATCACCGATCAGGTGGCGAAGGTTCAGATGGCACAGACCTTCAGGAATGTCAGCCGCCGCATACTGGAAACGCAGTTTCTGTTTCCTCTGCCGGATGACGTGGCCATTAACGGGCTGACGCTCATTGTCGACGGCAAAGAGCTGCCGGGGGAATTAAAGCCGAAGGATCAGGCTCGCCGTGAATACGAAGCGATTGTACGAAAACAGAAAGACCCGGCACTGCTTGAATACATCGGACAGGGGCTGTTTCGCACCAGTGTCTTTCCGATTCCCGCGGGACAGGAGCGAAGGGTCGAAATTCGCTACACACAATTATTAAAAAGTGATTCCGGTCTGGTTGATTTCACGTTGCCACTGGGAACAGTGAAACATACAGGACAGCCAATCGACAACCTGGATATCACTGTTCGGGTGAAATCGAAGAATGAACTGAAGAATGTCTACAGTCCGACTCACGACTTCGATATCACCCGCGCGAATGACAACAAGGCCGTGTGTCGACTGACTCTGACAAACGTCACTCAGCCTGATGACACTCGTTTGCTTTACGGAATTCGAGGTGGCGAATTCGGCCTGAATCTGGTCAGTTACCAGCCTGATGAAGATGGACAGCAGGGGTACTTCATGCTGCTGGCGAGCCCGAAGGTCAAAACGAAAAAAGGGCAGGATATTCCCAAGACAGTTCTGTTTGTCGTGGACCGGTCCGGCAGTATGTCCGGAGAAAAAATTAAGCAGGCAAAGTCTTCACTTCGACTCATGATCAATCAGCTGGAGCAGAAAGATACGTTCAACATCATTTCGTACTCGTCGGAAGTGGATCTGTTTCGTTCCGAACTGGAACTCGTCAGTGACGACACTCGTACCGCCGCACTGAACTACGTGGAAGACATCTATTCCGGTGGCGGTACAAATATCAACGAAGCACTGACAACGGCGCTCAATCAGCTGCAGGACAATGATCGCCCCACCTATGTCATGTTCTTCACAGACGGCCTGCCGACCGTTGGTGAGACCAATGAAAATGCCATTGCCGCTTCTGTCGACAAGGCCAACAAAGTCCATGCCAGGATCTTCAGCTTCGGAGTCGGCTATGATGTTAACAGCCGCCTGCTTGATCGCCTTTCAAAAGATCAGCGGGGCACATCGGTCTATGTGAAACCCGATGAAGACATCGAAGTCGCCGCCAGCAATATGTTCGGCAAAGTCAGTACCCCGGCGATGACTGATGTTCAGATCAAATTCGCCGGGGCAAAGCACGACGGGCCGGGCAATCTGGTGACGCGCACTTATCCTTCCGACCTGATGGATCTGTTCCGCGGTGAACAGTTGATCGTTGTCGGTCGCTATCGAAACTCCACACCTGTGAAGATCACATTGAAGGGTAAGATTGCGGGCCAGTCACGTGAAATGAGTATTGAAACAAACTTCGGCAATTCTTCTGAAACTCGAAAGAATCAGTTCATCGAAACCCTCTGGGCAACTCGGCGGATCGGTGAAATCATCGACGACCTTGACCTGAAGGGACAAAACAGAGAGCTCATTGATGAGCTGGTTGCTCTGTCGCTGAAGCATGGAATCATGACGCCCTACACGTCCTTCCTGGCTGACGAAAACACGTCATTTGGTGATCGAAGTCGGCTGATGACCCAAGCCGAAGGTCGTTCTGACGGACTGTCAGTCGCTTCCGGTCTCGGCGGGTTCACGCAGCGCAACTTCAAATCTGAGCTGAAGAGGGCATCGCGCGCGAATTCACCCGCTGTTCAGGATGCAGCTGAGGAAGCGGACAGTGCCGTCACACGTCGCTTAGGCAGTTTATCATCTTCCAGAGGACGCGCGCAGACGACTCCGAGTCCCTCCGGAGTCTTCAGTGGCCGTGCCATTGGTGCAGGAGGCCAGGCAAGCAGAGGCGTAGACGGAAAGAAAGACGCATTCGGTCTGTCCGAAGACCCGGGCAAAGAGAAACGCCAGGTGGCACAGCGAGTTCGCCGCGTTGGCGCGAAAACGTTCTACTGGAAGAACAGTGAGTGGCAGGATGCCGACTACGGCATCCTGCAGAAAGAGGTGCAGAAGAAGATTGTCGAAGTGCAACAGTTCAGCGACGAATACTTCACTCTGACTACGCTGGACAGGGGCCGATACAGCAAATACCTGACGGTCGACGAACCAATGCTGATCCGCATCGATGGCACAAATTACCGCATCGTGCCAGTAAAGAAGAATTAGAGATGTTTTCAGGAAGATGTGGTCCCCGGGACACCGTTCTGCTGATGAGCAGTGACCTTCACCGCGGCCATAAGCCAGCGTTAAACACTGTAACTGCAGGAATATGCCGGGGCTGAGATCCTGTTTCCGTACACGCCCGGCCACTGAGCCCTTGCATCACAACAGGCTCCCGCCCCGCACCGAAAACGATGGCAGTTTCAGGTCGGCGACAGATCTGCAGTGACACGATACCATACGTATCCTGCGTGTCTTTCAAGTCAACGAGGCCCGTTCGCAGAATCCAGCCTGAGATCGAGGTGGAATGGATCCCTGGCGGGACCGACAGAGCGACACGTCTGCACCGACAGCCAGCCAGCAAGTCTGATACAATTCTGGCTCGCCGCTGGAGACAATGCCGGTACCGATGAAATCGGTCCGTTGCGGCCACACACCGTTCATGGGGAGAGAGTCGATATGCTGCGGAGGCCCGCAATCGCGTTTGCATTTGGAATGGTCGGAGCTCTCTGTGAGTCAGTGATCTCAGACGAGCGTCCGAACGTGTTGTTCATTGCTGTTGATGACCTGAACGACTGGATCGGCTGTCTGGGCGGGCATCCACAGGCACTGACGCCCAACATGGATCGACTGGCGGCGCGAGGCGTCGTATTTACGAATGCTCACTGCGCCGCACCGGCGTGCAATCCTTCCAGGGCGGCTGTCTTCAGTGGACGAATGCCGGCTCGCACAGGAGTCTGGTCGAACGACAGCCCAAAACTGCTCAAGCTGCACCCGAAAATGCAGCTGCTGCCAACGACCCTCGCGAAGGCTGGTTACCAGACTCTGGGAACAGGGAAACTGTTGGACTCCGGTTCGGCAAATCGATCCCTGTTTGCCGAACATTTTACGACCGAACAGCGATGGAGCCCGTTCACGCGAGAAAGTGTGAAGTACACGGATAAAGAAGTCCATACGAAAGCGACTGACACCCCCCGACACGTGGTCAAAGACCGTCGCCGCGGGCCCATCATTCTGCCGCTGAATCGCATGCCCTCTGATCGCAAACCGACAACGACAGACGGAGAATCCTTCGATTGGGGCTCAGTCGACGTTCCGGAATCAGACATGGGAGACACCAGAATTACCGACTGGGCCGTAGAACGCCTGCAGGACCGGGATGACACGCCCTTCTTTCTGGGTGTCGGCTATTACCGTCCGCACATTCCACTGTTTGCACCGAGCAGATACTTTGATCGCTTCACACAGTCGCCAGCTGAGTTGCCGTCCGTCAGACACGACGACGTGGACGACCTGAGTGCCATAGCAAGAAAGTGGGCCATTGAGCCCGTCACGGCAGGCCGACATTCAACGGTGGTCGCTCACCGACAGTGGAGATCCGCCGTGGAAGCATATCTGGCATGCACAACCTTCGTTGACCACCAGGTGGGCCGACTGATAGACGCTTTGGATGATAAAACATTCGGTGACAACACCATCATTGTTCTTTGGTCAGACCACGGCTGGCATCTTGGCGAAAAACAGCATTGGGGCAAATGGACAGGCTGGGAACGCTCGACTCGCGTTCCGTTGATTGTTGTTCCGCCCGGGAAACTGGCCAACCGATTCGCTTCTGCCGGCTCGCGCTGCGATGTACCGGTGAGCCTCATCGATCTGTTCCCGACACTCACGGAAATGTGTAATGTTACTCCACCCGACGAACTGGATGGAAAATCACTTGTGCCCCTGCTTCGCCAACCTGCTGGCACCGCAGATCGACAGGCGGTCACAACGTTTGGTCCCGGTAACGTATCGCTTCGCACGGATCGCTACAGATACCTGCGTTACTCAGACGGATCGGAAGAACTCTACGATCACGATACAGATCCTCACGAGTGGCAAAATCATGCGGCGAAGTCAGATCTCCGATCACTGTTGAACCGGCTTCGCAAATTGATTCCGCCGGAATGGAGTTCAGAAAAGTGACTGCCAGCCAGACGACGCTCACTTATTCGCAGCGCGGTAACAAATTCGGCATTCCAGGATCTTCTGAGGTTTCACGATGCGGCCAATTCTGAGTCTCTGTCTTCTGTTGAACAGCCTGTCAGGTCAACCGTTAATCAGTGTGTCCAATGGTCAGGAGACGAACTCTTCCGGGGCCGAATCTGAGATACTTAATCTGCTGCTCAGGAATACACCCCAACCAGACTATGGTGCTGTCGTGCCGCCGCAGATATCAGGGCGTGTACTGATTCGCGGCTCAGAGGGGATGTCCGGGGCTGCGGGCGTTTCGGTCACTGACGGGTACTCTGTGGTCACTACAGACACACAGGGGGGCTACAGACTGACGCCCGCCGCCGACGCTGTGTTCATCTACATCACGCGTCCCGCCGGACATGATGTGCAGGGAGATTGGTATAAGCCCCTGGCGACCAGCGTGGATTTTGAACTGCAGGCTGCGAACACGGACGAAGACGAATACATTTTTGTCCATGTCACTGACACACATGTTTCGCAGAACCGCCGATCGTTAAGGGGACTAAGCCGTTTTGTGCGTGAGGTAAATGCGTTGACACCGCAGCCACGTTTTGTTGTCAACAGCGGTGATCTTCTGAATCTGCACAAGGCGTTGCTGAACACGCCCGCCGCCGGCCAGGCTGATTTCCGGAACTACGTGGGCATTATGAACCACCTGACCATGCCGCATTACAATGTATCGGGAGACCACACCGATTCGTCCTATCGATTGCAGCAGTTTCCCCGCGGAGACCATCGCTGCGGCAAACCGTTGTACTGGGAACACCTGGGTCCTCATTTCTTTTCATTCGAATACGGCAGCATCCACTTCATGTCCGTCGACTTTGGGTATCACCTGGGGCAGCGAAAGATTCCGGTCAACGGCAGGAACCTGGACTATCCGACGAATGAAGTACAGCCTGCGCATGCCAGGTGGATGAAACAGGATCTGGCACACCGGACGGACGGCACATTTGTCGTGACAACATCAGAAGCAGATCTGGAAGACCACTGTCCGGACTTCGCACAAATGGCAGCAGAGCACGACGTCAGACTGCAACTGGTCGGAGACATTCATGTGTTGTCTCATAAGTCGCGATCGGTACCGTATCGCAGCGGTGGCGCTCTGGCAGGTTGCTGGTGGAATCCCAAAGCGGAACAGCTGTGTCCGGACCTGTCGCCGCAGGGTTATTTGATTTACCGTGTGAAGGGAGAGCAACTGGAACACTTCTACAAGGGGCTGGGACAACGCGTCGCGATTGTGTCGCACCGAGTGGGAGCTCCACTGCAGGGGCGTATCGACATACAGGCTCATCTGGTGCAGCCTATGCCGAACGAGTCTCTGGAATACTCATTCAATAACACAGACTGGGTGCCCATGACGGAGGTCGGTCGGCCGTTCTACCGAACTGTTTATCAGGCGACCGTGGATTCCACAGCGTTGTCTGACGGCCTGCTGACGCTCCGTGTGAGAAGCACAAACGGCGAAGTACGGACCAGAAAATTCGTCGTTGCGAATGACCGCACAGCATCGCCGATCCAGGCAGACGCGTTGCTAAGTTTTGAAACAGGGTCAGACACAGGCTGGACTACTCACAAGGCGCCGGGCGGCGAAGTCGACGTTATCTTTAATCAAACGGTCGTCGGTACGCTGGACCCCAACTCCCGCAGAAAATATTCATTCGCGATCCCGGCGGCAAAGCTTCGGAAAGCCAACATACTGACATTTCGATTCAATGACGCTGACGACGGCATGAGCATGGGAAGCCCCGTTCTGACGGTTCAGAACGCGGAGTTCCGAGATCCACGCGACGCGGCAATCCGCAGGGTGAGAACAGCCCACTGGGGTGACACGGCGGTCGAGTGGGGTGGATTTATCGCAGGTAATGCTGCACCGCCGGACGAGACCCCATTCCATCGCAGACAGAATGTGTTCTGTTTTGTTATCAACTGAAGTCTCTGCTCTGCGTACCTGTCTGGATGTTCTGAATTTTCCGGAACAGAACGAGACCTGAAGGATCAGTCAGCCGGTCGGATGATTCCGGCACGCAATTTTCTGCCGCCTCTGACTGAGAGATGATAGTTGCCTTCGAGTCAATCGCCCCAGTGCAGTTCAGCGTGCTGGAGAACCTGTTCGTATTTGGCGCGAGCTTCTGCATAAATTTCCAGCGTGGCCCGCCGTGCCTGGTCATCAGGAAAGTGGTCTGCTTGCGTCTTCGCGATCGCTGCCATCTGATCGATCCACTGCAGCATATACATTGCGTCGTTCTTTGACGCCACGGGCTTTTCGTCGATTGACACATAAACCGGACTGGTGTGAGCCTGGCGCAGCATTCCGTCAGGGGCTCTGAACAGTGCACGCGCAGCAACCCAGCCACTGCGCATCGGCGTCAGCGTAAAGGCTAATTCGGAATTGATGATCGGATCAGGTGTCTCTTTCGCGAGTTCCTGAAACGCAACAATCCGTCCATTATGAATGATCTCCAGCGATTCCAGCTGTTCGATGGACTTGACAGTCGCCCGCACGGAAATGACTTGAGATTGATTCGAACGGACCTTGATCGTGTCACCAATCGGCTGGTCATTCGCGGTAAACATCAGCATCGGGCCGCTGGTCGCAAACGTTCGTCCGTTGTTAATTGCCGCCCATAGTTTGTCGGCCGTCAATGGTCCGTCAATTTGGGCGTAGACTCGGTTGTACCCTGTCGGCAAAGGCATCACGCCGATGGCTGACCCACCTGAGACGCCCAGTCGGAACCCACAGTTCAGAAAGCGATAGTACAGTGAATTCGTGCGATGAAACAGACCGTCGCCGGCCGCTGCATTCGATTCACCGATCGCCAGCGGTCCAATCATGCCCCAGCCGCCCGGCAGAGTTTTCGAGCGATGATAATGGTTGTGGCAGACCTGGATGGTATCCAGCATTCCCACCGCGACTCCAATGACAGACTCAGCCCACGACGGCTTGTCGCTGTCAAATACGGCAGTCGGTGAATGCTGTCGCGCCACTCGACACAGCTCGGCATCCGATGGGAAATGTTCTCCATACCGCGTTGCTGTGACGGGCTGATTCAGATTGAACAGAAAAGTCGCTCCGATCTCCGCGCCGGGGCCTGACCGCCCGTCGATTCTTTCTATTTCGATGTTGTTCCGTGTGATCATGTGATCGGCGTCAACGACCAGAGGCTGCGTGAAGTCCTGGCTGGGCCAATCTGCATTCCACGTTTCCCCTCTTCCACGCAGCCAGTAGGTAAACGACGGAACCAGATTCACGTCGTCGGCAAGAGACAGTTGCCTGAGAACACGAGGGTCGTCGTTCCCGAGGTGGACATGCAGGTCGGCTGAGTACCAGCCCTGTCGCGGCATGTTGATCCATCGGTTGATTTGGATGGTCTTTTCGCTCGTCTGCCCCGCAACGATATCAACGTGGACCTCCGCCGGCAGAAATTCTTTGCCTTTCTCCACGTGAATGGTGGCTCTGCCGGCAGGAACGACAATCGTAAAGCGTCCGTCGCAACTGAAGCTCTTGTCCCTTGCGTAAGGCGTCGCTGAGTCAGGCTGTGTCGGCTGAAACAGTCGTTGTCCGTTGACGTCAACCCATGCGCGTGCCGACGTAACTTCGCCGCTTTGTTCTATTATCCGAACAGAAAGATGACCGTCTGCGCCGTCACACAATGACGGCGCGATGGCGATGATCACGGTTGAAAGGACGCATCCGGCGGCTGAAAGGCACATGTTGCGCATTAGTTTGATCTCCTCCGTCGTTTACTATCACGGCAGTATGTCACAACGGCGTGAGCCGTGCGAATCAAGCATCCGGAACAACGGCATGAAACGGCAATGCTTTATTCAGCAGGCGGTTGCAGTGGGAGGTGCGCTCGCGGCGGGAAAAACGGGGCACTGCGCACTGCGTCAGGACACAGAACCAGCGTCCGGAACGTCGTCCTGATTTCGATCGGCGTAGTACAGAAGGTAGGGAGACTGAACAACAAAGACACCGCCGTAGCCGAGAGCCATGCCGGAGGCCAGGTTCAGATCTGAAAGAAACTCCTTCACCGTATCAGCCCGACCATTACCATCTGTGTCTTCGTAGACGGAAATTCGATCGTGGCCTTGGGGGCCTTTGGGGCCTTGGGGAGGTGGCTCAGGAAGTTTGTCGTATTGAGTTCGCAGCCAGTTGTCGACATGTACCGGCTTCAGACCGTTGGGATTCGGAAATTGGCGGTACTGCAGAACCCAC
>Ga0315316_10000821_pt1 | contig 21190 bp, 18 predicted proteins | sample M160m3416metaG_FD_203702 | JGI IMG/M metagenome (GOLD analysis project Ga0315316, IMG submission 203702) | Ammonia-oxidizing marine archaeal communities from Monterey Bay, California, United States - M1 60m 3416 | ecosystem: Environmental > Aquatic > Marine > Intertidal zone | place: USA... | reverse complement strand
ATGCCAGACATCCTCACAAACTGTCAGCCCAACTGCGAACCCATCAATATCAATCACCAATGCGCCACTACCAGGAGAAAAATAGCGCTTTTCGTCGAAGACTCCGTAGTTGGGCAGTTTTTGCTTGAAATACCGGGCACGCACCTGCCCCGACTCAACCACTGAAGCCGCGTTATAGAGCTTTCCATCCTCGCGAAACGGGTGTCCGACAACCACACAAATATCGCCAACTCCGGCCAGCAATCGGGCCAATCCCCGGTCCGCTCTATCCAGAAAATCCGAGCGAAACAACAAGTCCTCAGGCGGGTAGCCAGTCACCGCCAGCTCCGGAAATACCACCACTTTGCAGGCAAGCTCGGTGCGTGCCTTGTTGCAGGCCGCGAGCATCTTATCTACATTGCGGTCTACATCACCAACGGTAAAATTCAATTGCGCAATTGCTACGGGGAGATGCTTCATTGGCAGATATTAAGAAACCAGTTAAGTCAGATGCCAAAAAGGAGGCGGGGGGCAATGATAAGGGGCTTGAGGCCCGCATCACAACACACGCAGCCATGGATCAGATCCCCCGCTCCCAGTGGAACGCTCTGGTTCCGGAAGATGCCCCCAGCCTGCGTCACGAATTCCTTGAGGCGCTGGAACACAGCGGCAGTTGTACCACAACCACTGGATGGACGCCGTGCCACATCACGGTACACATCGGTGACACCTTAGTCGGCGGTGCACCCTGTTATCTTAAGCATCACTCTTACGGCGAGTTTATCTTTGACTGGGCCTGGGCCAATGCTTACCAGCGCGCGGGCCTTAAGTATTACCCAAAGTTACTTGTGGCCGTACCGTTCACACCGGTGAGCGGCAATCGACTGTTACACCATCCAGAATTTGAAAACGCATCGACCCACAGCATAATTGCCGGGGCGCTGCCGCAGATCGCCACGCAACTGGGGGCATCGTCTGTGCATTGTCTTTTCTGCACCGATTCGGATCTCTCACAACTCACGGCCAACGGCTTCGTTCGTCGCGAGAGTCACCAGTTTCACTGGCGCAATGATGGCTACCACGATTTTGACGACTTTTTACAAAAGTTGTCCTCAAAAAAACGAAAAAATATCCTACGCGAACGCCGTCGTGTTCGTGAGCAGGAGATCACTTTGCATTGGCTACAAGGTAACCAGTTGAATTCCAGTCACCTGGACTTCCTGACGGCCTGCTACACCAATACCATCGCTGAGCATGGATCGTACGCCTACCTGAGTCGCGAATTTTTTGCGCAACTCGCGCGGGAACTTCCCGACTCAGTACAGCTATTGCGGGCAACACGCAACGGACAAGATATTGCTTGTGCATTCTTCATCCGCGGCAAAACTGCCCTGTTTGGTCGCTACTGGGGGGCGCTCGAGCAGGTGCCGGATCTGCATTTTGAAGTCTGCTATTACGCCCCGATCGAGTACTGCATTAAACATGGTCTCAGCCGATTCGAGGCCGGTGCTCAGGGTGAACATAAGTTGAGCCGGGGACTCACGCCTGAAATCACCCTGTCAGCACACTGGCTGGCCCATCAGGGGTTTCACGATGCAATCGGGAGATACACGATTGAGGAAAGTTCACAACTCGCAGAATATACCGGTGTCCTTCACGCCCATACACCATTTCGCAAGCACAATCCCTGAATTCGCGAGTGCTAGAATGATTCACACAATGACCCGCCCCCCCGAGAAATATTCCTTCCCTCCTCTGGAGACCGCCTCCACCGAGGGCTTGCTTGCCATCGGTGGCGATCTTAATCCTGAACGAATACTGAGTGCCTACCGACAGGGAATCTTCCCCTGGTACAGCGCCGGACAGCCGATACTGTGGTGGTCACCGAATCCCAGAGCCATCCTGTACCCACAACAAGCCCGGATCTCCCGCAGTCTGCGAAGGAGTCTTCGCCAACGAGGCTTCGTCATCACTGCTGATCGCTATTTTGCTGGCGTCATCCGGCAGTGCACTCAACCCCGCAATGGACAATCCGGCACCTGGATTACATCCGACATGGAGCAAGCCTATACCACGCTTCACCAGCTGGGATACGCGCACAGCATCGAGACGTGGCAAGGCTCCAAACTCGTTGGCGGTCTCTACGGGATAGCAATCGGCAAAGCGTTTTTTGGCGAGAGTATGTTCAGCCAAACCACCGACGCATCCAAGGCAGCTCTGATTGGCTTGACATCGCTGCTTGCAACGCAGGGTTATCACTTTATCGACTGTCAGGTAGCATCACCACATCTCGAGTCACTCGGTGCCGAGAGTCTGCCCCGGCGACAGTTTGCGCAACAGCTAGCTCAAGCCGTAAATGCCCATACAAGTACTGAGACTTGGCAGTTAGAAAAACAGGGGGGACAGTTGGCATGACCCGTCAACAATCAGCACCAGACCTGTATCAATCCACACCACACTCATGCCCTTATCTACAAGGTGAGACTGCGGCAAACCTGCTTATCGATCCCCAGTTCGAGGTAACACCGGCGATGTACGACAAACTGATACGGAATGGCTTCCGGCGTAACGGCGCTGTGTATTATCGCCCGCACTGCCCAACCTGTCGCCAGTGCCAGTCGGTACGCATTCAAGTCAATGATTTTGTTCCAGGAAGATCTTTCCGCCGTATCCAGACGCGTAACAGTGACGTCGCGATGGAACTGTGCTCTCTGGGCTTTCGTGAAGAGCACTTTGCCCTGTACCGAGCCTACCAGTCCCAAAGACATCACGGCGACAGCATGGACGACCCTGACCCAGAGAAATATCAGCAGTTCCTGGCTCGCTCACAGGTCGAAACTTTCATGATCGAACTACGTATTGGCCGCCGTCTACTCGCAGTTTCTGTACTGGATCATGTCGCAGATGGCCTCTCGGCAGTCTATACCTTCTTTGATCCTACCCAGGCTCGACGTAGCCCAGGGACCCTGGCGATACTGCATCAGATTGAATTGACCCGCTCGGTCGAATACAACTGGCTGTACCTGGGCTACTGGATCCCCGACTGCGAGAAAATGACCTACAAGGCCCGGTTCAGGCCGCTGGAAGCTTTCAACTCGACGACCATAACCTGGGCTCATGTCTCCTGAACGCTAAGTCGTGCCAGAGATTCCTTTTATCCAAGACCACCAGTTTCGCTATGGCGAAATTGAGATAGTTGCACCCAATATTCGCAGGTTAACTGCGAGAAATGCAGGGGCATTTACCTATCACGGCACCGGCACCTATATCATCGGCCAAGGCCAAGTGGCAGTTATTGATCCAGGTCCAGACGATCCAGATCATATCGATACCCTTGTCAGCAGCCTCTCTTCGGAGACCATCAGTCATATCCTGGTGACGCATTGCCACCGGGATCACTCCCCGGGAGCCAGGCTGCTGCAAGCCGCCTGCGATGCACCTACCTACGCCTTCGGCCCACACGCTGGTGGCATTGAACATGATGATAGCGCTATCGAAGAAGGGGTCGATACCCTGTTTACGCCTGATAACTTTTTAAAGCATGGGGAATGTCTGACTGTGGGCGACTATGAGATCGAGTGTATCCATACCCCTGGCCATACCAGCAACCACATGTGTTTTGCTGTGCCTGGACAGGATTCGCTTTTCAGCGGGGATCACGTTATGGCATGGTCCACCAGCGTGATTATCCCGCCGGACGGCAACATGACCGACTACCTGGCCAGTCTGGCCCTGCTTTGCAACCGAACTGAATCTCGTTATTGGCCCACCCACGGACCACCGCTGGACTCCCCGCACGATTACGTTCAAGCGTTGATTGCACACCGCCTTGAGCGCATGCAAGACATCATTCAGTTACTCAAGACCGGTCCCTGGAGGATTGTCGATATGGTCGAGCAACTATACCCGAAGCTCGATATCCGTCTGCACGGGGCTGCCAGCCGGTCAATCTTCGCGGCGATACTCTATCTGCAAGATAGCGGTGAAATCGAAGCTCTGGAGTCAAATACGCTTGATGGGCTGTATCAACGATCAAGTTGAGTGAATCAAGGCTGTCGTTATGCCTGTCCCTTATGGGTAAATCTTGCAAGTGCCCGTATACAACCGGCAAATACCCTCTGCTGTCCCAGGGCGTGCCATATAGCTGCACTTAATATCACGATCGACTCTGACCTTTTCATGCCTTGCTCGCGAGATTTATTTCGATAATAATCGACATATGGACATATCCACTGCGGTCACGCGACTCTCAGCTCTCGCCCAGGACAGTCGCCTACAGATATTCCGTCTTCTGATAGAACAAGGCCGCGATGGATTGGCCGCCGGGAAGATTGCCAAACAACTCCATGCCCCTCACAACACATTATCGACCCACCTGGCTGTACTCACCCGCGCAGGCCTGCTGACTTCCACCCGGAGAGGTCGATCAATTATCTATTCCATCGACCCCAACGGAATCCAAGCGCTGTTCGACTACCTGGTACAGGACTGCTGCGGTGGGCGACCGGAGCTGTGTGCACCGCTAACCGCTACAACCCATAAAAATTTATCCCAGCAATAAACCGGCGAAGGTCACAGGTAGAGCATGGGAAAGCCTTATGCGAGCGTTCCTCAATCATCTTGCGCTAAGCGTTCAGTTGAGCGAGAGCGGTAACACACTTCCGACTGGCTAAACCACTGATGGAACAGTTCTCTTTGCGACGAAAACTGGCTGCCGAATTTCTCGGTACCGCGTTGCTGTTAGCAACAGTGGTCGGCTCAGGAATCATGGCAGAGCGCCTCGCGGGGGGCAATGCTGCGGTCGCGTTGCTGGGCAATACCATAGCCACCGGGGCAATCCTATTTGTTCTAATTACTATGCTAGGGCCGATTTCCGGCGCCCATTTCAACCCAGCCGTAACCCTGGCTTTTGTTCTGCGGCGCGAGGTCACCAGTCTGGTTGCCCTAGCCTATGTCGTGGTCCAGATCGTGGGAGGGGTCACAGGCACATTGACTGCGCATGCCATGTTTGAAGAGACCCTGATCCAGTTTTCCACACAGCTGCGCAATGGCCCAGCGCAGTGGTTTTCAGAAAGTGTCGCTACGTTTGGCCTAGTCGCCACGATCCTGGCGACTCTACGCTGGCGACCTGAAGCTGTGCCGAGCGCCGTTGGGCTGTTTATTATGGCCGCCTACTGGTTTACGGCCTCCACTTCCTTTGCCAACCCCGCAGTGACCATCGCCAGGAGCCTGACCGACACGTTCAGTGGAATCTTGCCGGCAAACATGCCAGCCTTTATTGCGGCCCAGTTGGTCGGCGCGGTGGTCGCAACTGCAGTGATTGGTTGGCTGCTGCGCTCTAATTTATCGAGTGCGAACTCGGATGAGAGGTAAACCCATCAGTTGGCCATTAATAGGCGCAGTCGATTGCCCACTCGCTCGGAAAGGTCTGCAAGAGTTGCGATCTGGCGAATGACCTGGTGCCAAAAGATTGTGGCAACACCAAGTTCTCCCTCTATTGAAAACAGCTTGCGCGCGGCTTTATCCAACAGGGCATCCGTTTCGGTTTCGAGACGACCCAATTCAGAGATCATCTCGTCGACGCGTGCAACCTCCGTATCACCGAAACCTGTCTCCACGAGTTCGTCCAGTTCATCAATGATACGCTGACCCTGCGCACAGGCCGCTACCACCCTGTTGGCCAGTGACAATACCGGCTCTTTCAGTGCATCAGGCAGGTGCATGCTGCGCTGATCCACCAGTTCGGCAATGTCCTGGGCAACATCTGCGATCGAATCCTGGTAATCGAGAATCTCCAATATTGTGCGACGGTCCAGGGCCATCATGAAACGCCTGGGGGTGTGGGATCGAATCTCATGCTTGATCTGGTCCGCTTCATGCTCCAATCGGTCTATCTTCGCCCGGCAATCTCGAATCGAGTCATTATCCCCTACGGCCATTGCCTCGAGTAAGGGAACTACCTCACGGGCGCAGAGGACGGCAACCTGCATATGTTTTTGCATTGGCGCAATCGGCGACCGCCCCACCAGTTGATCTATCCAGGCCATGAATATCTCCTAAGGAATTAACAAACCTTTGAAAAAATAATAAAAGAATACGGATAGCCCTGCGGAAATCGGCAGAGTGACCACCCATGATGCAATGATTTTTCCGACTACGCGCAAGTCCAGCGCACCGATCCCACGCGCAAGGCCCACACCCAGGACAGCACCAACCAGGGTATGTGTTGTGGATATCGGAATACCCATTCTCGAGGCCACCACAATGGTCGTTGCTGCCGACAGTTGGGCGGCAAAACCGCGACTCGGTGTCAGTTCGGTAATCCGCTTACCCACAGTCTCCATCACCCGGTAACCCCATGTACCCAATCCAACCACTATTCCAATGCCACCAATCGCAAGCATCCAAGGTTCAACGGGCGCTTTGCTTGCAAGATCCATACCCCTTACCGCATGCGCCACCGCCGCCAACGGCCCTATTGAGTTGGCGACATCATTGGAGCCATGGGCGAAAGCAATTGCGCAGGCCGTCAGAATCTGGAGAATTACGAAAATACGCTCGACTTGGCTAAATCGGTGTTTTTTATCTACCGGCCCCAGATGCACCCTGCGGATAAAGAATATACCCAGTCCAGCTCCTACGACTCCCAAACCTATCGAACCGATCAATGCCTGGGTGAGATTGAGATCTAACTTCAAAGGCTTGAGGCCCTTGAAAAGGGTCACGAGGCCAATAATAAAAAACACGAAAAAGAAAAATAACGGGCCGAGCTTTCGAATCTGCGCAACCGGATCTTTGGTATCAAGGACCTTAGATCGGGTGATCTGGAAAATAAAAAACGCAATGACACCAGCCAACAGTGGTGAGGTCAACCAGGACAATACGATCTGCATGATCTTCCCCCAGTTCACTGCGTCAAACCCAATAGCCACTGTACCGAACCCGACAATGGCACCAACAATCGAGTGTGTGGTTGACACAGGTAAGCCGAACCGGGTAGCACCGATCAACAAGGTACCCGCCGACGCTAGAGATGCCAACATTCCATAAATAAGTTGATCCCGGCTTATCATGCCAAGATCAAGCATCCCTTTACGCACCGTATCAGTCACATGTCCACCGGCAAAAAACGCGCCGCAAAATTCAAAAATACCAGCGACCAGAATCGCACCCCAAACTGTCAGCGCCCCTGAGCCGACACTGGTACCCATCGCGTTGGCAACATCGTTGGCGCCGATTGCCCATGCCATATACAGGGCGAGAAAGGCAGCTACCCAGAGCGCGGGGGGGACATCCGAGAAAAAGGACATTGAGTCAACCTATATTCATCACTAACCCTAAGAACTCACGGGTCAAGTGAAGCTGTTCCGTTACAAAATAAAGCGTACCGTTTGATGCACGACGGAATCATTGGTACCGGCCATTACCGGCGGAATGACTCTGGCGCTTCCCATTTGGATAGATTCAGGCCGCAGTATCATTTCAGTGCTATTTTATTACAGTCCAGGTGTAGAAGTATCAAAGTCTAGTAAAGGAAAAACGAGTGATCTGAGATGAGCACTCATGAGAATCCTGAAAAATCGAGTCTAGGTGTCTTAGAGTCAATAATTAACCCGAGTTATTTCTTTTCCAGAGCCTTCACCCGTTTGGCAAGGTCGTCCAGTTGTCGAAAACGAACCGCCGCTTTGCGCCACTCAGTTGTGGGCAAAAGCCCAGTACCAGAGGAATACATTCCGGGCTTGTCGATAGAGCCAGTGACCATAGCCATACCGGTCAAGTGAACATCGTCGCAGATACTCACATGATCAGCCACTCCCACAGCGCCAGCCAAGATACAGCGCTTGCCAATCACTACGCTGCCAGCAATACCGACACACGAGACAACAGCGCTGTCTTCCCCAATCTGGACGTTGTGGCCGATCTGCACCAGGTTGTCGATGACCACACCCTTGCTGATCACGGTGTCGCCGATTGCCCCTCGATCGATCGTGGTCGCCGCACCCACTTGCACGTCATCGCCTATCGTCAGGCTACCCAGTTGGGGGATACGAACCCAGTGACCCTCTTCGTTGGTGTTGCCAAAGCCATCACTGCCAAGCACCGCGCCGCTTTTGATAAAACAACGTTCGCCAATAGACACCTGCCGACTGACAGTCACATTCGCAAACAGCCGGGTGCCATCGCCAATGCAAGCCCCCTCGCCGATCACGCAGCCAGGGCCCAGCACGACTGACTGGCCGATCTTTACCCCTTCCTCGACAACGCAGTTCGGGCCGACCGAGGCATTATCTGCAATCTGGGCACTAGCAGCCACAACGGCGCTGGGGTGAATCCCTGCCGTCGGTGTCGGCGTATTGTCGAGCGCCCGAGCCGCCCGGGCGTAACCTAAGTGTGGGTTGTCGCAGATAATCGCAGGTCCACTCCAGGCATCCAGATCCTCTTCAAGCAAAATCACTGCACCCGCACGACAACGGGCAAGATCATCGCGTAACGCAGATGACACCAGGAATGTGATCTCATTTGGCCCTGCATCCTCCAGCGTACCCAGGGTTTTAACCTCAAGGTCGGAATTTCCGTGGCATTTGCCACCGATCTTTAGTGCAAGATCACCAAGTTTCATAAATATTCTGTTTTAGCTACTGCGATGAAGGCCAAAGAGATCAACATGCCTGAATTACTCATTCATCACTCAAAGGGTGCTCGCTTTAGGCTCAGCGACAAATGAGTAATACCAGGTGCTGAACTGGAATGATAGGCTGACCTACGAACAAAACCAAGTCGTTCATATAGTCGGTTTGCGGACTGCATGGTGGGCAGGGTTTCCAGTACCAAAGACTCAAAGCCGGCATTTTGTGCATTCGCGATGAGTCGAGTCATCAGTTCAGCACCGAGGCCCACGCCCTGATAATGCTCCCGGACGAAAAACCTTTTCACTTCACCTGATTTATCGTCAAGATGACGGAGTGCGATGCACCCCGCTGCTGCCTCACCTGAGCGTGCAATCAGCAGGCAGCCCCCTGGCAGAGCGTAAGATCCAGGCAAATCGGCCAGTTCGGCCTCAAAAGACTGAAAACAGCACTGTGCATCAATCGATGCCTGGTATTCCCGAAATAGCGCACGTACCAGCGGCAGGTCGCCAGCCGTAGCTTGGCGAATTTGGATGGGATGCTGGCCAAATATTAACATTGCACCAAGTCTAGGTGATCTGCTGTGCCATCTCCAGAGGTGGTTCTTTGAGTCGCGATACAATCGCACGAGGTTTGAGACATTCGATGGAGACGACGATGAGACTTAAGAATAAGGTGGCCGTTGTGACGGGTGCAGCGCAGGGTATCGGCCTGGGTGTGGCACAATGTTTTGCCGCTGAGGGTGCGCGAGTCATGGCGCTCGATATCAACGAACAGGTTGGCAGTAACGCCATAACCAGCGTAGCTGGGGCAAGTTTTTTCTGCTGCGACATATCCGACAAGGCCGCAGTAGACGCAACCATCGCGAACATCATCGCCGATGCCGGGCAGATTGACATCTGTGTCAATAATGCAGGGATTCTGCGCTCGGGCGATGTGCTGGAAATCAGTGAAGAAGATTTTGATACCGTACTGTCGGTCAATCTCAAGGGTGCCTTCCTGGTGAGCCAGGCAGTCGGTCGCCACATGGTCGTGGCGGGCAGCGGCAGCATCATTAATATGTCTTCGGTAAACGGGGTTATGACTATTCCCAATATTCTTCCTTATAACGTCTCCAAGGGTGGCCTCGACCAGTTGACCCGAGTGATGGCTGTGGCGCTCGCGGATAAGGGTGTGCGGGTAAACGCCATTGGCCCGGGTAGTATCCTGACCGAAATGCTGGAACAAGTCATGACCGACGACACAAAACGCCGTGCGATCCTGTCGCGCACGCCAATGGGCCGCTGCGGCAATGTTGACGAAATCGCCCGGGTTGCCCTTTTCCTGGCAAGCAACGACTCCTCCTACATCACCGGACAGTGCATCTATGCCGATGGCGGACGGCTTGCACTGAATTACACAGTGCCCGTAGCCGACTGACCTGCGAACGACCAAGAACCGAGGCTAAACCCCAGTTCGGCTGAGCTCATGTACAGCATCCACTAGCACCTTGACCTGATCTGGATCGACCCCTGGCGTCACACCATGACCAAGGTTAAACACGTGCCCGGGACCGGGGCCAAAATCTTCCAGTACGTCAGCCACCGCCGTACGGACCCTGTCCGGTGACGCGTAAAGTATGGCTGGATCCAGATTGCCCTGCAGGGCGACCCGGTCCTGCACCTGGTGCCGAGCTTGACGCAAAGAACTCGTCCAATCGCAGCCCAACGCGTCACAGCCGGTTGCGGCCATTCGCGCCAACCACTGGCCTCCCCCTTTGGTAAACACAATAATCGGTAAATCCGACGCAATCGGATCAGCGCGCAGGTGCCCAATAATCTGCTCCATGGGCTCAAGGGAAAAATGCCGATAGTCCGCGTGGGCCAGCACCCCACCCCAGGTATCAAAGATCATCAGCGCCTGGGCGCCGGCGTGAGCCTGAGCCGCCAGATACATTGAGACCGAATCGCTCAGTACCTTCAAAAGCTGGTGCGCCGTGGCTGGGGCGTCATAAACCATCTGCTTTATGCGGGCAAAATCTGAGCTGCTCTGGCCCTCTACCATATAAGTGGCCAAGGTCCAGGGGCTGCCTGAAAAGCCGATCAGCGGCACCCGGCCCGCCAATTCGTGTCGAATCAGCCGCACCGCTTCTATCACATAACCCAGATCATCTTCGGGATCCGGCACGCCCAGGGCTGCGACATCAGCGGCTGTTCGTATCGGGCGGGCAAAACGCGGGCCTTCGCCCTCATGCACGCTCAGACCCAAACCCATCGCATCCGGTATGGTCAGAATATCGGAAAAAAGAATAGCCGCATCCAGATCAAAACGGGCCAATGGCTGCAGCGTGACCTCACAGGCCAACTCCGGCGTCTGACACAGTGTCAGAAAATCCCCAGCCCGCTGACGGGTCGCCCGGTACTCAGGCAGATAGCGTCCGGCCTGGCGCATGATCCATACGGGCGTATAGTCCACGCTTTGCCGACGTAATGCGCGTATCAGCCGATCATTCTTCAGTGCTTCCATCAACCGACAGAGTGCCCCAATGCACTCGTAATCTCATCCTGAATATTCCTGGCCACCTCCCGAGGATTATCTGCATCACGCACGGGCCGGCCGACGACCAGATAATCAGCTCCATCGCGCAGTGCCTGTGTTGGTGTGACAGTACGCTTCTGGTCATCATCCTGGCGTACCGGGCGAATACCAGGTGTCACAATCAATCCATCACCCCCCAATGTCTTGCGCAGCATCGCCGCTTCCTGGCCAGACGCGACGACACCTGCGCAGCCTAGCGCCACAGCTCGCTGGGCCCGGGAGCGCACCAGAGCCGGGATATCACAATCAAAACCCAGATCCCGCATATCGGCCGCATCCAGGCTCGTCAATACAGTTACGGCGAGAATGCCGATCTCGCCTGCGGCCTCGGCCGCTGCACGCATCATGGCATCGTTCCCGTGCACGGTCGCAAAGCTCACCTGCCGGCCACGCAACTGACTCACAGCACGGGCAACCGTTGCCGGCACGTCAAAAAACTTAAGATCAACAAAAACCTGTTTACCCTGTCTGGTCAACCAGTCCACCATGGCAAAACCATCCTCGCCGGTGAATAGCTCCAGCCCTACTTTGTAAAAACTAACCGTATCGCCAAGGTCCTCGACCAAGTCCCGGGCTTCGACACCGGTTGGAACATCCAGCGCAATAATCAGCCGCTTGGCAGCGGGAATGCTCGCGCGACTCATATCCACACCGGCTCAGGCTGTCGCTTTGGGTTGAGGCAAACCCGCGAGATAAACACCCACCGACCTGGCAACCTCGCGACCCTCCTGGATTGCCCAGACCACCAGAGATTGGCCACGGCGACAATCCCCAGCCGCGAAAACACTTGACTCTTCACACTGGTAGCGCGGAGGCAGCGCAAGTAAATTTGATCTGGCATCACACTCAAGACCCAACTCTTCGGCAAGCGTAACCTCAGGCCCAGTAAAACCCATTGACAGAAAAACCAGATCACAAGACCAGGTACGCTCAGAGCCGGCCACCTCACTGAACGGTGCATCGCCCGAGGGTTTATCCCAATCGACGGTGACAGTGCGGATCCCAGACACACGTCCATGATCGTCACAGATAAAAGCCTTGGACAACAGATTGTAGGTCCGCGGGTCATCGCCAAATCGATGTTGAGCTTCAGCATGAGCATAGTCGGTGCGCAGGATAAGCGGCCACTGCGGCCAGGGGTTATCCTCAGCCCGTTCAGCGGGCGGCTGAGCGAGTAATTCGAAGTTTACGATGCTTTCACATCCTTGTCGCAGTGCAGTACCGATACAGTCGGCACCAGTATCCCCTCCGCCAATGACCACAACGTGGCGGCCCGCTGCAGAAATTGCAGTATCAGTGTGATCCAAGAATGCCTGGGTACTGTGGGTCAGATAGTCCATAGCAAAGTGGATGCCCTGATATTCCCGACCGGGAATGGGAAGATCACGCGGTACTGTCGCCCCGACTGCGAGAACTACGGCATCATAGTGTTCCAGCAGTTCCCGGGCTGGCACATGGCCACCCGCCAAAGCAACACTCTCACCCACGCTGGTACCGGTAATAAAGTTCACACCTGCCTGACGCAGCAGATCTACCCGCCGCTCTACCACAGTTTTGTCCAATTTCATGTTCGGGATACCATACATCAGCAAACCGCCAATCCGGTCAGCACGCTCATAAACCGTTACCTGGTGCCCCGCCTGATTCAGTTCATCCGCTGCAGCCAGGCCGGCCGGTCCTGAACCGACGATAGCCACATGGTAACCACTACGCACTGCCGGCTCTGCCGAACCGATCCAGCCTTCGGCAAACCCGCGATCGACAATCGCCTGTTCAATATTCTTTATGGTGACTGCCGGCTCAGTGATGCCCAGGACACAGGCACCTTCACAAGGAGCGGGACAAACACGGCCCGTAAATTCCGGAAAGTTATTGGTAGCATGCAATCGATCCAAGGCTGCCCGCCACTCACCACGGTAAACCAGGTCGTTCCATTCGGGGATCAGGTTGTCTACCGGGCATCCATCAGCCGACTGACAAAAGGGCACCCCGCAATCCATGCAGCGAGCGCCTTGGGTCTGCAAATGGGGTGGTGGTGCCTGAGAGAAAATCTCATCGAAATCGCTCACGCGCTCACGCACTTCACGGTAGGTTACGCTAAGGCGTGGATATTCCTTAAATCCGGTTACCTTACCCACGACTGATGCCCATTCAAGCTTGCCCGATCAGGCCGAAGCCTGATTCACAGCACTCCCCGAAGGAATAGCCAAGTCGACCTCTTCGCCCTGCGCGGCGTGTTGAGACAACACACGCTTGTAGTCACGGGGCATGACTTTCACAAAGGTGGCTAAAGCCAACTCCCAGTTGGCCATCAGATCGGCGGCTACGGTTGAACCCGTCAGTTGGTGATGCTCGCGCAACAATTGCTGGAGCTCGGACACATTGTCGATATCCTCCAGGGGCTCGAGATCCACCATGTCCTGGTTACAATTCATAGCAAACGCCTCGCGATCCGGTGCCAGAACATAGGCAATGCCCCCGGACATCCCGGCTGCAAAGTTACGGCCCGTCGGACCGAGAATCACCACTCGTCCACCTGTCATGTATTCACAGCCGTGGTCTCCCACGCCCTCGACCACAGCCCACGCCCCACTGTTGCGAATTGCGAAACGTTCGGCTGCCGCCCCACGAAAAAACGCACGCCCACTGGTTGCACCGTAGAGCACTACATTGCCAACAAGAATATTGTGCTCGGGCACAAAACTACTTTGAGATGGTGGATAGACCACGATATGCCCGCCCGAAAGCCCCTTGCCTACATAATCATTGGCGTCGCCAACCAACTCCAGGGTCACTCCGCGGGCTAGCCAAGCGCCGAAACTCTGTCCTGCCGACCCAGCAAAGCGGGCATGAATGGTGTCATCGGGCAGGCCAAACTCACCCCAGCGTTTGACGATCTCGTGACTCAGTAAAGTGCCTACCGTGCGATGGGTATTGTTGATTGGCAACTCGAATTCGACCCGTTCGCCCATCTCCAATGCCGCCTTGCTGAGTCTGATCAGGTGGGTATTGTCCAAGGCTTTGTCGAGCCCGTGATCCTGGGGAGTTTGGCAGTAAACACCGGTGTCTTCACGAGGCTTTTGTGCCGGTGCCAGCAGCGGCGCGAGATCAATGCCGCTGGCTTTCCAATGCGAGACGGTCGAATCGAACTCAAGCACATCGACACGACCGATCATCTCGTTGAATGTTCTAAAACCCAACTGAGCCATGATCCCCCGCGCCTCTTCAGCTACCAGAAATAGATAATTCACTACGCTTTCCGGACGTCCATGGAACTTTTCACGCAAGAGTGGATCCTGAGTCGCAATTCCCACCGGGCAGGTATTGAGGTGGCACTTGCGCATCATGATGCATCCAAGCGTAATCAAAGGGGCAGTTGAAAAGCCGATTTCCTCAGCGCCGAGTAGTGCCCCAATCACCACATCCCGACCTGTTTTGATCCCACCATCGGTCTGCAGGACGACCCGACTACGCAAATCGTTCATCACCAGTGTCTGGTGTGTCTCAGCGAGACCCAACTCCCAGGGCAGTCCAGCGTGCTTGATGCTGGTCAATGGAGACGCGCCAGTTCCACCGCTATCACCGGAAATCAGGATGTGGTCGGCATGCGCTTTAGCAACCCCTGCGGCTATAGTGCCTACGCCAACCTCTGAAACCAGTTTGACGCTGACCCGGGCATCCGGATTGGTATTTTTCAGATCATAGATCAGTTGGGCGAGATCCTCGATGGAATAGATGTCATGATGCGGTGGTGGGCTGATCAAGCCAACTCCTGGTGTGGAATAGCGGATCCGGGCGATGTTTTCATCAACCTTAGTACCCGGCAATTCACCGCCTTCACCGGGCTTGGCACCCTGGGAAATCTTGATCTGGATTTCGTCTGCGTTAGAAAGATACCAGGCAGTAACCCCAAAACGACCCGAAGCCACCTGCTTGATCGCCGAGCGCTTGAGATCGCCGTTGGCAAGTGGCTGGAACCGCTGAGGATCCTCACCACCCTCCCCTGTATTACTCTTACCACCCAGGCGATTCATTGCAATCGCGAGTGTTTCATGTGCCTCGGGAGAGATGGATCCAAAACTCATGGCACCAGTACAAAAACGCCGCACAATGTGGGCTGCAGGTTCGACCTCGGACAGCGCCACAGGCGCGCCGGCTACACCAGCCCGGAAAGACATCAGTCCGCGCAATGTGCAACGGCCGCTGGCTTCAGCGTTAATCGTATCGGCAAAATCCCGATAGGCCGATTCATTGTTTTGCCCAGCGGCCTGCTGCAAACTGGCTATGGCCCGGGGCTCCCAAGCGTGTTTACGGCCGCCGGCACGCCAGTGATATTCGCCGGGGTTAGGCAAGCTCGCAATATTGTCCGAGGTAGACCGTGGAAATCCCAGCTCGTGACGTCGCAGGATCTCCTGCGCCAGCACATCAAAACCCACGCCTTGCAGACGACTTGCGGTATCGGTAAAGCACAAGTCGATGACTTCGCTTTGCACACCGACGGCCTCGAATATCTGTGCGCCTTTATAAGACTGCAGAGTCGAGATCCCCATTTTTCCCATCACCTTGAGAATGCCTTTGGCGACACCTTTGCGATAAGCACTGAGTACTGCGGCATCGTCAGGCAGGGTTTTGGGATCCAGTTTGCCGTCGCGGCGCGACTGCCATAATGATTCCAGTGCAAGATAAGGGTTAATCGCGTCAACGCCATAGCCGATCAACAGGCAATGATGGTGCACCTCGCTGGCTTCCCCGGTTTCAACTACCAAGCCCACGCGTGTACGCTTGGCTGTACGCACCAGATGCTGATGCACAGCTCCTGCTGCCAGCAGCATACTGGCTGCTGGGCGATCTGCACTCAGGGCGCGATCCGACAATACCAACAGGCTGACGCCCGCATCAACTGCCGACTCCGCCTCCTCGCAAATCCGCCCCAATGCGGGCAACAACCCGATTGCCCCAGATGACCGATCAAAAGTGATGTCGATTACCTGGCTGCGCCAACCACGATGATCCAGCTGGGCAATGGCAGCCAATTCCTCATGGGTGAGTATCGGGTGAGCCACCCGCAATCGATGGCAACTCTTTGCGACTGGGCTCAGCAAGTTTTGTTCAGGCCCGATATAGCATTCCAAAGACATAATGACATCTTCACGAATGGAGTCGATCGCCGGATTAGTTACCTGTGCAAACAGTTGTTTGAAGTAATCGTAAATCAGTCGCGGCTGATCAGAGAGGCATGCTAAAGCAGAATCATTACCCATGGATCCTACCGGGTCCCGTTGCTCATGGATCAGTGGGATCAACATGAAATGCATAGTTTCCAGCGTATAGCCAAAAGCGCGCAGGCGGGGTATCAGTGAGGCGCTATCTAACCCGGCCACCTCACTCGCTACAGGAAGTTCACAAAGATCGATACGCTGTTCTTGCAGCCACCGGGCATAGGGTTGTCGTGCAGCGAATTCGGTTTTGAGCTCAAGATCAGGGACAAGCTCTCCTTTTTCAAAATCTACAAGAAACATTCGCCCGGGCTGAAGCCGGCCCTTCTCACGTATCTTTTCAGGCTCGATCGCCAAAACACCTACTTCACTCGCCATCACCACACGATCATCTGTGGTGACATAGTACCGACTTGGCCGCAGACCATTACGGTCGAGCACTGCGCCAATATAGCGTCCATCGGTAAAAGTGACTGATGACGGCCCGTCCCAGGGCTCCATTAACGTCGAGTTATATTCGTAAAAGGCGCGTTTAGCTGCATTCATCGATTCATGCTTCTGCCACGCTTCAGGCACCATCATCATGATGGATTCCTGTAACGTTCGGCCCGTTATCAACAAGAATTCCAACGCGTTGTCAAAACCACTGGTATCTGAACAATCGGGTTCAATCACCGGGAAGATCGACGCAAGATCGTCACCGAACAAATCACTATGCATGACACCTTCACGCGCCCGCATCCAGTTTCGATTACCCCGGAAGGTATTGATCTCTCCGTTGTGCGCCATCAATCGCATGGGGTGCGCTCGATCCCAGCTTGGAAATGTATTTGTGGAGAATCGGGCATGCACCATGGCCAAATGACTAACGTAATCTGATTCCTGGAGGTCCGGGAAATAATCCATTAATTGCAAAGTGCGGAGCATCCCCTTGTAAATCATGACGCGGGTCGAGAGTGAGCAAACGTAGAACATTTTGCCCTGCGCCAGATTCTGTGCGGTCCGCAGTTGATGGCTGGCCTGTTTTTGGATCAGGTACAGCTTGCGTTCGAAGGCATCGCGATTCAGACCATCTGATGCAGCCACCAGCAACTGCTCCACGCATGGCTCGGATAATCTTGCAGCATCACCCAGACCAGCGTTTTCCGATGCGACCGGCACTACCCGCCAGCCCAGCAATTTCTGGCCGTGCGCTTCAATCAGTGTCCCAACAATACGCTTACAGTGATTCCGCTCAGCGGTATTGCGGGGGAGAAATACCAGTCCCGTTGCAAAACGTCCCGATGCGGGTAAGGTAATTCTCAACTCATCACGAACTATTCTGGCAAGGAATTCGTGAGGTATGGCGGTCAGAATACCTGCGCCGTCACCACTATTGGGTTGCGCTCCGACACCTGCTCGATGCTCCATGCTTTTCAGCATCGTAAAGGCATCGTCAACAATGCCGCGACTGGCGGTGCCGCCGATATGCGCAACGAAGCCTACACCGCAACTATCATGCTCAAAAGCCGGGTCATAGAGCCCTTGGGGGCGGGTTGGTCGTTTGCTCATCAGGGGTTTACCCCTCCTATCAATAGGCCACAGATGTCCCAAGGCGCACGAACCCGTATCGCACGTCCCGGCAGTAACGCGCATGGTTCAAGGAGGGCTAATCAGCCAACAACTGTACAGGAGGCGAATGCCGTCTTGTTCAGCCAATACCAGCGGGACGGCTGAACAAGTATACCGACAGCCAAAAACAGGTTCAAACCGTTTGACCTTATTGTCAGGGCGAATTTGGTTGATCTCAGCTCGAATTTGCCCCTCATTGGTGCAACTCGCCTTGTTTGGTAGCAAAAACAACCACGATATGGCTCTGAGTAATTACCACAGACCTATATTTTGGTTAAAAAAAAGGGGGTGGACTACCCTGGGCGTAGAGGAAGATTTTAGCTATCGAGAGAATCCGCTCAACACTTCGTGCAGTAGCGCGTCAGGGTAGTCAGATACCAGTCGGGCCCGACCTATTGCTTCTAACAATATCAAACGCACCCGACCACCACTGACCTTTTTATCGACTTTCATGTGTTGCAGGTAATCGGCTGGGCGCATTGCACTGGGTGGATCAACGGGCAGTCGGGCTCGAGTCAACAACTCGCGAATACGATCACATTGCGCCTTATCCAGCCATCCCATCTTCTGGGACATAGTGGCTGCCATGACTATCCCTGCCGAAACTGCCTCGCCATGCAACCAGTTACCGTATCCGGTTGCAACCTCAATCGCGTGACCAAAAGTGTGCCCCAGATTCAACAACGCTCGCTCGCCAGCTTCCTTCTCGTCGCGAGCGACCATCTGAGCCTTATGACGACACGATTCAATGATGACGTATTCGAGCACTTCCTCATCATAGGCCAACGCTTTTTCGATATTGTCCTCCAACCAGGAGAAAAAGAGTTCGTCACAAATCAGACCGCACTTGATAACCTCGGCGAGGCCTGCGGATAACTGGCGCGGTTCGAGTGTGACCAAAGTTCGGGTATCCGAAACGACGCACACCGGCTGATGGAAAGCGCCAATCATATTCTTGCCCTGCGAATGATTAACAGCCGTCTTGCCACCGACTGCCGAATCAACCTGGGCCAACAATGTCGTCGGCAACTGAATAAACGCGATACCCCTCTGGTAGCACGCCGCAGCAAAACCCGCCAGGTCGCCGACCACTCCACCACCCAAGGCGATCAGTGTCGTGTCTCGGCTACAGTGATTATCCAGCAAGGTATCGAATACCAGCTGCAGGGTACCTACAGTCTTATGCTGTTCACCATCTGGCAGTATCTGGCAGCTTAGACGCCTGTCTTTCAGGGACGCTGTTACCCGATCAAGATAAAGAGGTGCCACTCGGTCATTGCTGACGACGACGACCTCATCACCAGCAAGATAGGGTGATAGCAGCGTACGATCGCCGAGCAGGTCGGCACCAACGATGATCGGATAACTGCGACTACCGAGATCTACGTTCAGCGTTGCCAACGTTCTCTGATCTCGCTGCAGATATCCCGCGCCACTGCATGGGGTGATCGTGAATCAGTCTCGAAAACAATATCGGCTTCAGCCCGATACAGCGGTTCACGCTCCCGCATCAGGCATTCCAGAACCTCACGCGGCTCCTTGCCAGTGTTTAACAGAGGTCGGTTCTTACTTGAGCGGGTGCGCTCAACTAGCATCTCGACAGTTGCGTGTAGATATATCACCAGGCCATTGTGTCGCATAACCTTACGCACATCCTCACGGGCAACTGCGCCACCACCGGTGGCCAGGACAATGTTCTTTTTTTGTACCAGTTCGAAGATCATCTGGGCCTCACGTTTCCGAAACCCCTCTTCACCTTCAATATCAAAAATCGTACTGATGCTAACGCCAGTACGGTCTTCGATTTGCTGGTCGGAGTCGATAAAATCCATGCCCAGACTCTTGGCCAGCGCCTTGCCGACAGTCGTCTTACCAACCCCCATGGGCCCAACCAGGTAGATATTACTCGCAGAAATCATAAAGCAGGCCTATTTTATATACACCTATCCGCCAGGCGCTGGCGGTACCGGGTCAGCCCGCGGTAAGCACGGGATTAATAATACGTGGCGTCAGGAATATGAGCAGCTCACGGCGATTATCAAGGATTCCCCGAGTTCTGAAAAGGGCGCCTAGTATCGGCAGGTCACCTAGCACTGGGACTTTGGAAACACTTTCTGAAGTCTGTTGCTCATAGATGCCCCCCAGCACTACGGTCTCACCATTGTCCAGTAATACCTGGGTACGGACCTGGAGAGTATTGATATTCTCTTCTGTGGGCGACACGAATGAGTCCTTAGTGACGAAAACGTCAAGGATAACGCGATTATCGGGTGTAATCTGTGGGGTCACTGTCAAACTCAGTACTGCCTTCTTGGTTACAACGGTCCCTTCCCCCAACGTGTTGGTCGTAAAGATCCGCTCCTGCCCCTGCTCAATATGCGCTTCTTGTTTATCCGCAGTCAGTAACCGTGGATTGGCAACAATCTTACCATTGCCTTCCGCCTCGAGTGCCGAGATTTCCAGATCAATCAGTGCAGCCCAACCAGCACCAGCCTTCGCCAGGGTGAACGCATAGGATGCCGGTGCCACCGAGCCGACACCAGTCGCCGGCAGATCGACCCCCAATGATCCATCTCCACTGGCGCTGACACCATCGTTGCGAACAACCGCTGTATTCGAAAGCGAGCCCGACCCAATCAAACTGCCCAGGTCAGTATTACTGTTAATCCCAGTTAGGCCGAGCTTAACACCGATGTTACGGCTGAAATCCTCATTGGCCTCGACGATTCGGGTTTCGATCAGCACCTGTTTGACCGGCCGGTCCAGTTCGTTGATGAGTTTTCGAATCTCGCGGATTTTTTGCGCGGTATCCTGGATCAGCAACGAGTTAGTGCGTGCATCAACAGTAACGCTTCCCCGGTCAGATAGAAGGCGGTTCTCTTCGGTCTGAACCTCAGCGACCGAAACATTGCCGAACATCGACTGTTGAACGTTGGGTTCAATGGCGCGAACCGATTTGAGGAGGTTGGCAATATCCTCAGCTTTGGCGTAATTGACCTGAATAAGATCTGACACCAGCGGCTCGAGTTCGCTAACCTGCCTCGAAGCCTCGAGCGCCAATCGCTCCTGGTTTGCTATCTCCTCAGCCGGAGCGATCCAAACCACATTACCGTGTTCACGCCGGGCCAATCCCTTGGTCTGCATGATCGTATCGAGTGCCTGATCCCAGGGGACATCCTG
>Ga0315316_10000818_pt1 | contig 21208 bp, 35 predicted proteins | sample M160m3416metaG_FD_203702 | JGI IMG/M metagenome (GOLD analysis project Ga0315316, IMG submission 203702) | Ammonia-oxidizing marine archaeal communities from Monterey Bay, California, United States - M1 60m 3416 | ecosystem: Environmental > Aquatic > Marine > Intertidal zone | place: USA... | reverse complement strand
TATACTTCATTTATTTTTAAATCTGTGTAAGTTGCTTTAGCTTTTTTAGGAGCCGCAGCATATTTCAAAAGAATTTGAGTTCGTTTAGGTGATTCAGCATCTGTGCCCTTGATAACTGCCTTAAATGGCTCTGGTATAAGAATGGACACATGGTGATCTATTTTTTGTACTAATTTAACTGAGTCATCCTTAATGGGTACTTGTACAAAATCTGAAGCGTAATATGCGTAAATAGGAGAAAGAAAATCTGAAGGTAAAGTAAATTCTTCTCCATCTAATGGATTGTCCATTTCATATGTTTTTACCATTAAATGAAATCGTTTATGTAAAGCTAAATTAGCTAAATTTACATAATTAACAAACTTATTTTGATTGACAGTTTGTACTGCAGTTGGTGATGGGCTTGGATTAGCAGACATGTCTCCTACACTAGCAATAGCAAGCTTACTGCATTCACCTGTAACTAAATAATCAATATATTCTGAAACTTTCATATCACCCTCTTAAAAAAGGCGGGTAGGCAAGAGTGTCGAGTCCTCTCACCTACCCGGGAGGAGCTCAACTCGCTCATAAAACGAGTTGAGTGAGATTAATTATTAAACAAAATAAGAACTGTCTCCTGCTTTCTTAATACTGCCATCATCACCCCACATTGGTGAATTCTCTAACTCATCGCTGTCTTCTTCTTGCGGTCCCACTTCACTTGGTTTCCATGCATTTAATTCTGCTAACATAGTAATCGTATCTATTTGATCATCATGTTTACTTTTAAACCCCTTTAGAGTAGCTAAAGATAACTCAAAAAGCAACTCTTCAAGTTCATTACTGTCTTTTAATTCTTCAGGAAACCAAATTTTTTTAGATTTAAATAATGGGATAGCATTTTGTTGAAATCTACTCATCTTATCTTTAGTTGGTCTAATGCCTATTGTTTTACTATTTTTACCTGTTGACAAGGTAAAATAATTATTACGGTGTCCCATTTCATTTTGAATCCAACTAATAAAACCCCCTTGTTGCCCAGTAGTTTCAATACCTACTTCCTGTGGTCTATATTCCTGAACTAAACGAAACAACGCATCAATAGTGTCATCCATAAGGGCCCGTTTACAATACCCATCTACCCATAACCAATCACCGTTGTTATTGTATGCCCATACGTTAATTACACTAAAATCAGCATGTTCTCTATCACTAGTAGCAAAATCGGTAGTGACATAAAAATTATAGGCTCCCTTATTTTTAAGTAACGTACTTCTTTGGTACCAAATTAAGTCCGAATCCTGTATTAGCCTGTCTTCTTCGGATGTAATACGTAGCATTAACTCCTGGTTAAATGAATCTAGTTGGCCGGCCCCTTTAGCTTTAAGATATTGGGTATTTACATAATCGTAACTAAACCTATCTTCCCAAGCGCCTTTAAATTCCTCAGAAGAGCACGGAAATGTCTCGCAAACCGGATACACATTAACGTGCCATACGCCCGATTCAATTGCTTTGTATAAAGGGTCCTTAGCATTAAACGGAGTTCCAGACCAAATAACTTTCCTCTTATTGGGATGTAATGCATAATCAATTGCCGAATAGACAGTATTTTCCACATTTTCAATAATGGTCGCAGATCTCGCATCTTCATCTCCTAGTAAATCATCAAGTACAGCAAGATGAGGTCTCGTATTTAGTTCAACAGTACCACGAACGCCGGTCTTTGCTCCGTGTCCAGTAACAACAAATTCTTTACCTTCTGCATTTTTAAAATACCATCTGATATCAGTAAATCGTGTTTCTGTAATATATTTTTTTAAAAATTCACTATTGTCACAGCGTCTTTCTACACGAAGACGCATTTTTTTCACACCATTCTCTATACTATCTGAGAGATACAATGCGTAATCTACTACTCCAAATCCCGGAATCGCCCCATAAACAGCTATATACAAGAACAGATATTCAGCAAATATAGTTGTTTTAGCTAATCCACGAGCACACATGTTCGCCGTGTTCTGGTTTTTGCCTGCTATTTTATCCAGCATTTTATAATGGATTATAGGAGTCTTATTTTCTTCTCCTTTCTCGCCATTAACTAATTTGATAAAAGAGACAAACTCCAGGGCAAACTCACTAGGAACATAAGTGGGGTCATCATCGTAATCAATATCATTAAGCCACTCATCTACTGTTTTTTTAACTAGCATTTTCCTCCTCAATTACTTCATAAGTTGTTTCAGCGACTGGTGGGGGTGGTGGGGGGTTGACCTTCCTAGCCAGGATTTCACTATGTGCTACCTCCTTAGCACTAGACTGCCCATTTAGAATCATTTTAAGCTGCTGTTGTGCAAGTGCTTTAGTAGTTGCTCTTAAATCCTCTACTACATCGTTATTGTAGTTAATATCTATTTCTACTTTAGCCGCTGCAGGAGCTGTTAAATTACTGATCAGTGACTCAGCTGCCTTCTGCCTCACTAGTTCTGATTTAGCTGTACGCATTAGTTCTGCTTGTGTATTAATAGCTTCCTGGTACACACCGGCATTCAATATATGCGTGGGCACCATAGTCTGTTCCATAATTTTAGTTATCAGACTGTTTTTACTGTAGTTATCAGCAAAACTGGCTATATAGGAAGCAGAGGCCCCTTTGTCTATTAGATTCTGGTACCGATCAGGGAATACTTTACTATAAGCAACAGAGGACTTGTCTCCCATTAGTTTAAGAGACACAAACTTAATAGCATTCACATAAGCTGCTAGTGAGTGCTTTCCAGTTGCTAGTACTGACAAGTAAGTTAATGTGTTGTCCCTAAACACTCTTCGTAGTTCAGAATCGGGCTCTGAGTTAATAATAGCAACAACTTCGTCAGTTATGTGTCTCCTAAAGCGTTTATCGGGTACCGCTCCGGCTAACTGCTCTTTAGTTAAATGATCTGTTGTCTCTAATTCAGTACTAGTGTCCTTTAAGTTACTTAGCTGCATTACGAACCTCGTTCCATTTGTTAATGAGTGTAGAGTGCGATATCCCATCGGCATAACATTTATGAGGAGATACCATCCAATTATCCTTATCTAATTGAATCAAAAAGCCTTCATCTACCAGTTCTTCCCAATATTTATCCCAGGTTCTAATATCCTTGATCCAGTTAATAGTATCGATAAACTGCTTCTTGTTTATCTCGTTGTTTCTATTAGATAATATTGTTAGTGGCAACATTAGGGCCTGCGCCGTACGCGATAACTCACTGTCAGCTGCTATATCAGTATTTATATACCTGCTCATGTTCTAAGTCCTTTACTAGTCTGTGTATCCCACATGTGTTTAACAATAAAATACTGCTTATCATTCCCATTAAACATAACATCTGGGTTAAGCATATACTCTTTCTTAGTGTATTTCCTAATTAAATCACATTTTTTCAACGCCCTAACCCCTACAGAAAAGTCCCTTAGCGTTATTCCTGCCATTTCAGCTATCTTTTCAGGGGTCCCTATCACCATATTCACTCGATTAATGTGGTACATCATTTTGAGCAGTACCAGGGCCGATGAACTACTTAGCTTATTCTTAGCTAAGAAAGCCGCAGGCTGGGTGCCCAATTGAAATTTATTAAACATCTCCCTCCTTCTTGTTTTTTAAATCCCTCCTGTTGAATCTAGTCACTGACGGATGCAGATATAGATCTTTTATTTTTTTATCTTCTCTGTTCCCCAACTCCTCCACCGTATGTATCCTAACTAGCACCAATCCATCTGCTGTTGGTCTAAATACTTTAACTGGAAATATGCAACTATCCATTATGCGGCTTTTCACTGATATACATAGTCACTCGATAATCCTTAGGATGTTTATTGTATCTCTCAAATTCCTTCATAGACACGTTCGCTACTTCGTAACTAAGAAAACACCCAAAGTCCCACTCCAATCCCCACTTCCCATTCATCTTCTTTTCTATTACATACACAAAGTTTCTGTGCTTAAAATTATCCTGCCTTTTAGTATTCATAATAGAATATCCACTCCCCAATTAGTTACCTAAACTTAACGTAATATTACCTAATTAACTACAAATAGCAACACTTAACTTCGTTTAATGTCGTATATGTATATTAAACTACCCAGTTAAATGTCGTATACGACATTAAACTTTTTGTAACTTATTATATCTAAAGGTCTAACTCTCTCTTAAGAATAAGAAGCGTCCGCCGGACTTCTCGCCCCTGCGGGGCTTCAGTCCGCCGTCCTTATTAATAATTATATATTATATTTTTAGGGGGGATAAAATTCTAAGATGGTCTAGCGCCATTAGCAATTTTTTCATTCTAGGTAGAAGTGCAGTACTAACTAGTTGAACCAAGTTCAACAAAACCCACCCCCGCCCCAAAAACAAAAAACGATCTTTTACACTGACCTTGTCAGGGAGGTAATATTACTAACATTATTAGGAGAATCAACATGGCTTATCAGATCGTAGAATCAGGCAACAAAACAATCAAAGGCACCTTCGATACCGCAGACGACCTTATCGATATTATTCGTTACGGTACCAAAATCGTCAAACGAGGTGCAAAGAAAGAAGCTCGATCTAGCTTAGTCGAAGAGTTCCTCGAAAGCCAAACCCAAGACGAAGGCAATACCTATTCTGACGAGTTCAAGGCTATCCTAGCTCGTCACGACGCAGGCGAAATCGTCTAACCAACAGACTCATCCCTACTGGAGATCCTCATACCTGACCGTACAGGATCTCCCTAGGGAAAGTCAAAACCAATCTAAACCAATCTAAGTCAAAACCTAATCAAAAAAATACACGTAAGATAGAAACACTATAAGAGAGTGCTAGAGAGATTTGTTTATTTATATGTATTTTAATCCTTTTAAAAACCCTGTCTGACCTTGTCAGTCAGGTAATTCTACTTCAATTACCTTTTCTATAACCTTTTTCCTACAAGGAGGAACAGATGGACTCAGTAACAGACAAGTTTAAAGCGAATGGTTCTTTTAAAAACAAAGAACAGAATCAAGAGCCTAAGAAACGTTACAAGCTAGGAGGTAATGGTTCACGGTACGAGTTTAGTCCTATATCTAATACTTATAAAGTAGCAGTAAAGGATAAGAACGGAAAGCCTGTTATGAAAGTAGATCCAGATACAGGTGTTCGTAAACCAGCAGTAGAAGTAAAAGAAGTTACTACCGAATACGTTAAAATGGTATTCAGCAACCCATGTATGGAGTTGCGAGCAATTAAAGGACGCAGTCTTGGCGTTTACTTTGTTATTCCTGAAGGTCTTAAGGATGCAGAGGGAAAAGCTATTGAGCCTAGTACGCATTTTAGAGGCTATGCTTCCTTTAATGACAGCAAAACGCAGTTAACTATGAATGACCATGCTGAAGATGTTCTTGAGTGTGCTGGAGAAAGCATTACAGCCGTCAAGAGTGAAGAAGATGTCATGGCTATCATGGAGCTTACTGCAGTTTAATCAATAGGTACTGGGGGCGTTAGCCCTCAGTGCCGTCAGATTCTAAACTATAACCTATAAACTTTAAGGAGAATTAAGATGTCTAAATTTCATAAGTACATGTATTGCAGTCATCAATTTCCAAACGGTATTGGTAGTAGCAGACGTATGGAAGTACAAATACCATGGGATATTGGTATGAAGGGTGGAGTACACGCATATGTTAAGCGTATTAAACAGGCAAAAGCAGAACGAAAGCCTGTTAGTTATACCAGAGCAGACTGGGTAAAAGCAATTAGCTCTTAATTCTATAACCTTAAGGAGATCCACAGAATGGCTACATTAAACAAAGGTGTAATAAACAATCTAATAACCGTATTATTCTTAGATTTAGAAGACCATCTTATCCTACAAGACTTCAAGAGTCTTTGGGAACAGATCAAAGCAGATAACAACTGCAATCGTAACTACCACAATCACGTAGCTACTTGGTACGGTGACGTAGATTACGCTTATACAGGCGTAAGGCACAATGCTCAGAGCTGGCATGATGAGTTCGGTCAAATAGCTCGAGATTTAGAAGAACAACTAGAGTATCCAGTAGGTTACTTCAACTGCCTACTTGCTAATCTCTATACTGATAAGGGTATCGCACCTCACGCAGACGATGAACCTATCTTTCGTAATGCTGACGGAACTGTAGGTGCTGTAGCAACTATCAGCTTAGGAGATACAGCAGTTGCTACTATAACCCGTAATGATCGTAGTGAAGAACCTCTTACGATCAAGTTAACGAACGGAAGTTGCTACTTAATGCCTGAAGGTAGCTTTCAGAACGAGTATAAGCACTCTGTTAGTAAACCACAGAAGGATAATAGGTTTTACGCTTGTCCATCAAGGATAAGTCTAACTTTCAGGCATATTCCTTAAATAAATGAAGTAGCATACCGCAAGTTCAAGGTCAAGGTGCTCATTAGGGTCGGATTCGAGGTACTGGTGCTAACAAACCAACGCAAGCTCGATGCCCTAATGGCAACACAACTAGGCTAGTTCCGATACGGTCACTGCTACTTCTACTTAACCTACGGAGGAGTTTACAATGAATGATTTTAAACGAGAAATGAAAGCAATACTGATAGAGGCTAAACAAGATATTAAAGTAATTTGGAAGGATGCTTGGGATGAATACAAGTTTACTTGTGCAAAAATTGAAGCGGAACGACAGATTGAAAAACATCAAAAATCTGTAGATTTATTAGCTATCGAAGCTCAGCTTGCAATAGATGAGCTTAAAGTTAACCATAACGAAAACTTTTGGAGGTAATATGAACTTTATACATATTATTGATATATTATTCTTTATCGTTCTACCTATAGGAGTTATAGCATATGCTATTAAATACGCATGGGAGGATGTCAATGAATATAACTACTACTGTGACGAAGATAACCCATTCTATTGTCAAAATTGTGGGTTTTCTTATGAAGATACAGAAGCCACCTGTCCATATCATTAATTATAAGGAGAATTAAAATGTCCGTTAAAGAAATCATGAAAGAGTTCAACGATACGCATCATTATGCAGAGTCTCAAATAGTACATAACTACATGGTTTGGGTTAATAACTTAACTAACGAACCATGTGTAAATAACCCTTGCTCTGTTTGTATTCGTATGAACAAAGCAGGACTGGAGGTATCATGATTAATCAAATAATCATATTCGTGCTAACAGTTATTGCGTTGTTTACATTGGCTCATTATGTTAACGCATGGGAAATAACTAACAATTACCCATACGGTAAATTATGTGATCTTTATAACAACTGTTAAAATTAGGGACAATAATCTTAATGAGGAGTCATAGAAACTTAACCCGTAGGAGTTGGGAGTTGCGGTCGCTCCGTACCCTGTAAAACTGATTCTCTGGAAGTAAAGGGTTTACGACTTGCGAAGTCAAAAGTGGAGGCGGTTAATTCTTAAGATTATTGAGCAATATGTACTCTTGATTCTATAGACCTGAGTGCATATTGCTACCCCTTTTAAAGTAAAGGTAGCAACGCTGTGGCGTTGCATTTAATATAAAATAGTAAGATAGAGATAGTAAGAATTAAACCTTTAAAGGAGCTATAAGATGGAATGCTCATGGGATGAAATATTTGACCTCTATGAAAAAAATAAACAATACAGGAATAGAAAAATGTTTATTAAAGCTCTCAGTAAAGAGTTTCTGCTTGTTAAACGGAATACAGTAGAAGAAGTTGAATCACAAGATGGTTATAAACTTTATCTTATAGACGAGGAGAAAGGTAATGAAAAAACCTACTATGATGCGTGATGATCTAGACACTATGTTAAGAGTTATAGTTGATATGTATTTTAGGATGAAATATAAAGCTCCAAATTATTCAACTACTTATACTAAATCAGCTTTAGAAGATTTTAATAAATGGTTAAATGATAGAGTTATGTATCTTATGTCTGCAGAAGTACAGAAAGAGAAGCAAGAGCTACATGAATGGATGGTCAAACAACAGGATAGTGATCAAGAAGAGCTAGATAAGATGGCACAAAATGATTTAGAACTAAAAGATTCAATAAACATGTCTATAGATACAAAGATTGGACGTGAAATGAATGGAGATAGATAATGTGGATACTATTAATGATTGTATTTAATCAGCCTTTTCAGGTTGATTCTATAAATATATTGGGGGAATACCACCAAAAGAAAGAGTGTCAAGAAGCAGTTAAACGTGCTTTAACTATAGGAGTACCCATTAAATCTAGCTTTGGATGTGTAAAGATAGAAAAAATGGGAAAACATTCTAATGTTTCACATGGAACAAAGGAGATACTATGAAATGGGTAATCGCAAGTACTTGTATAGAATGCGAAGAAATGGGAGCGATGGCACATACAGCAATAGCTCAAGATAAAGACGCAGATGGAAATTTTGCTCCTTATATTTTTGATTCAAAAAAAGAAGCTGAATTATTCATAACAGAAGTAATGGGAGAAGATTTAGAATTTGCATGGGCAACACCTCAGAAAGAAAACATGTGACTCATTCCTAGGAGACAAACATGTATCATGTTTTATTAAGTGCAGAGGAGATAGAATTACTTAAGCAACTATTACGTAAAAAGATTGAAATGCATAAAGGACATGAAACCAGGATAATAGAAAATATTATTAAAAGATTAGAAGACCCAGAATGTGCAGATGATTATTATGATGCAGTTGACTACTAACAAGGAGGAGAATTGTGAAATTACCATCATTACGTAATATAGAAAGAATTGTAAGAATGGTACCAGTTGTTAAAGATTTCTTACCAAATGATCAGTCTGGACTTAATTCATTAATTAATGAATCAGCATACAAAATAAAGAAACTTGAAGATGATCTTCACGATAAGAAAGCTGAAATTTGTACCTTAAGATTTAAAATTAAAGATTTACAACATAAAGTTGAACTACTACAAGAAACCATAGGAGGATATCAATCATGATGAAATTAGATAGATATTTGAATTATTTTGGAGCCATAGTTCTTTGTTTTTCAGCTATTTATATAGGAGGACACGTTGTAGTTGCTTGGTTAAAATAAATATCCCTGCTGACCTTGTCAGCTCGGTCTTTTAACTGCCCTCAAGGTTAGTTCCTTGGGGGTTTTTTGTTGTTTATTTAAATCGAGAGGATAATTTATGGCTAATACTGATCAGTATACGTTAGAAACGACATGGTCTACAAGGCTCACCGATGACATTATCCTTGAATCTATCCAAGGAAAAATCCCTCCAGAAATGGAATCAAACATTCTTGGGGCTATTAATAGTTTAAACAATAATAAATATATCGATAACAAAGAAATATTTATTAAACTGTTCTCGCTTATTCTTAAAGATAGAAATAGACGGCCTATTCAGGAAATTGCTACTCAAATAGGAATTAGTGCGGGTATACCTGATGCTCTTGACGCATTTGTATGGGGAATTTTATTACTTAAAGAGTCTAGAGATAGTGGTTTATATAATTTTAAATCTATAAATAACGAATGGAATATATGCCCTAATTTTACATTAGATATTAATACCCAACAAAGATTGGATAAACTACAATATTTGCCTCCTATGAAAGCAAAACCTATTGATTGGACTAATAACGAGAATGGGGGGTGGTTTTGGGAAAGCAAACATCTAGTTTTAGGGAGTAGATTTAATAGGCATGATGAGCCATTGGCTTATGATGTTATTAATAAATTACAGAATATTGCTTGGGAAATTGATTCTCCTACATATTTGTTAGAAGAACAAACAAACCATATGGTTAACAAAAAGCAATTTTTGAAAGTTATTGATGAATACTTAGGCTCTCATTTTTATTTTGTATGGCGATACGACTCCAGAGGAAGAAGTTATTCTTCTGGATATGATCTTAATTTACAAAGTAATGAGTATGGTAAGAGCTTATTGTCTTTACATAATAAAGAGTTAATCAGTGAAACAGGATTGCCTAATTTATATATTGCTATAGCTAATCATGCTGGTAAAGACAAGCTAACTTGGCGAGACAGATATGATTGGGCACTTATGCAAGATGATGCAAATAATCTAGATAATGTTATCTGGGATGAGCCTATCCTTGGTCGTAAAGCGGTTAGAGCCCTAAAAGATACAAAAGCAGGTAGACCTACAGGGTATGTAATGAGTCTAGACGCTACATCATCTGGTATTCAGATTATGGCAGTGCTATCTGGATGTAAGAAAACTGCTAAGTTAGTAAACTGTATCGATCCAAATGTTAGGTATGATTTATATACAGAAATAACTGAAATGATGAATAAAAAGTTATCAAAACCTGTATCTAGAAAGATTATAAAACAGGTTGCTATGACTCATTTCTATAATTCTAAAGCTACGCCTAAAGCATTGCTTTCTTCTAAAGAATTGGAGGTATTTTATGAAATTATGACTGGTTTACTACCAGGTGCAGAAGATGTCATGAATATTATTAATGATTGTTGGAACTACAATTCAGACTATCATTCGTGGGTTATGCCCGATGGACATACTGCTTATACTGCTATTATAGAACCTACTAACGGTGTATACGCAGATAATGAATTAGGCGATATTCCTCTAAGGTGGTATCAGCAAACTAAATCTGATAATTTCCGCTCGTTATGTCCTAATATTATCCATTCTATTGATGGTTATATTGCTAGGGAAATGATCAGGCGGTGTGATTTTCAATTAAGCCATGTTCATGATTGTTTTGTTTTTAACCCCAACTACTTACAACAAGTGAGTAGAACATATCGCGAAATTATGACTGAGATTTCTAAAAGTGATTTACTTAATGATATCTTAAACCAATTAACTGGTAATAGAGGTTTACAATTAAACAAAACCAGTAATGATTTACATCTGGATATTATAAATAGTAATTACATGCTGTCATAGTTCTCCTAAGTGGTATCTATTTAACGAATAGACTAAGTAACGAATTGTGCAAGAAAGAGCCGCTGCTAACATATGACCTTCCCTTAATTGGGGAGGTCATTTTTTTTATTAAACCTAATACTTAAGATTATAATGTTTAGATTGCTTAACTTTACTAAAAACTAGGAGAAGTTCAATGTCGTGCTTTGTAGTGAATTATTGTGAATTGAAAGCTTGCCAACATTGGAGATTAGGAAATAAATGCATAAAAAACGGCATGAAGATAGAACAATATATTAATAACACTTCTAACATGCACAACAGTAATGTTTGTGAGGTACGTAAACAAGTCAATATATATCGTTCAGAAAAAATATTGGAGGAATAAATTATGGCGAGAATAGGAAGTTATGAAATAACTAATATGAAAAGACAAATACTACGAGATTTATACGGGAAAGAAGAAGATAAATTAACAAAACGAAGAACTGACATTGCTGAAAAAAGTAGGGAGCTATATTTAGCACCAATGCAACATTTGTTAGATAAATTACCAGAAGAGATGATAGCTAAAGATGAAGAGTATTGTTTAAGAATTAAATACACTCCTGAAGAAGATAAAACACAAATATCTGTAGATGAAAAGTGGAGATACAAGACAGACCAGCCCATAACAAACCCTAAATCACACGGAAAAGGAAGTTCATACTATACCAGTGTACCTGAAAATGAATTAGACCCTAGATTGCAAGATAGTGCAATTGAGCTTTGTAACGATATTTTGGCTTTAAGAACAGAAAAACAAAAAATGAGCCAATATTTGGAAGAAACTACAACAAAATACACAGGATCACTGCAATTGAGAAAGGTATGGGACTCTTCTTTACATAAATATTTGCCAGCTGAACCAGTTAAAACTCCCAGATCAAAAAAAAAGACGGCAATTCCAGATCCTACAACACCTATATTTCTTAAAAATCGTATGACCACCAATTTATTAGAGGATAATTAATATGACAGACAACGAAGAAATCTATGTAGAAGTCGCAGATATAGATCCTGATCTTATAGAAAATGCTAGCGATTTGGAAGAATTAATAGAGTTACTGCTATTCTTAGGATTTCCAACTATATAAAGAGGAGATATACCATATGTTTGAAGTAAATGCAGTCCAATTAGAGGAATGCTTAAAAGAAGATCTAAAAGCAGGACTTACTCCTATGGTGGCTTCTAGTCCAGGAATGGGAAAGTCCGATATTATTCGTAAAATAGCTAGTTTGTATAAGCTTAAAATTATAGATTTCAGAGTATCCCAGTGTGAACCCGTAGATATGCAGGGTTATCCGGGAGTTAAAGATGGAAGAATGACTTTTCATATTCCAGAATATTTTCCAATAGAAGGAGATTCAATTCCTGATGGGTATGATGGATGGTTGCTATTTCTAGATGAATTTAATTCAGGAAATAAACAAACGGAAGCTGCAGCATATAAATTAATCTTAGATCGTGAAGTCTATAAACATAAACTGCACACTAGATGTCTTATTGCCGCAGCTGGAAATTTAACCACAGATAGGGCAATTGTAAATACTCAAAGTACAGCTACTACATCCAGGCTAACTCATTACCGCATGCGAGTTGATCATAAAGTATGGGTTGATTGGGCAAATTCTAATGGAGTAGATCATAGAATCATTTCATTAATTAAATTTAAACCAGATTTATTACATAAATTTGATCCAGCAACTAATGAATTAACTTTTCCTTGTCCACGTACATGGGAATTTGCTTCTAAAGTAATTTCTGGAAAAGCTATAATTGATCATATTACTAAAACTCGTTTAGCGGGTACAATTGGTGAAGGTGCGGCAGTAGAACTGGCAACATATTCTGAGATTTATCAAAACCTACCTACTATTGAGCAAATACTTTCTAATCCTAAATCAGGATGGAAGGTCCCTAAAGAACCTAGTGAACAATACGCAGTTACAACAATGCTATCCCATAATAGTACGCCAGATACTATAGATAAAATAATGGCTGCAAATAATAGATTACCAACAGAAATGCAGGTAATCACACTTAAGGATATTTATAAAAGGGCCCCTAAATTAAAAGAGCATCCTCTTATTATTGAATGGATAGCTAAAAATAGTTCTATTATGTTTGGATAAGGAGAAACCATATGACTAATACAGATCTGGAAAGCCAGTTACTTAAAGCTAAGATCGAGCTCATGACTAGGTCTGCATTTATATCTACAATTGCCCTAAGTTTAAAACATGTAATTACCGATGCTACAGCAACAGCAGATGTTGGAGGCACTACTATTAGGTATAATCCTGAATTTTTAAAAAATCAAACTGTTCAACAATTTGCTGGATTAATGGCTCATGAATGTTGGCATGTAGCATTTCAACATTTAGCTCGTAGAGGAAATAGAGATCCTATTATGTGGAATTGTGCAGGTGACTATGTGATTAATCACATGCTTACCAAAGCAGGATTCGAAATACCTACTGAAGGATTACTTGATAAGAAATACGGAGATGGATGGTCTACTGATAAAGTATATGACGATCTAATGAAAGAGAAAAAAGATTTTGATACTAGTAAATTAATGCTTGATCTTAGAGAAGATGGCGAAAAAAAGAGTAACGATGGGCCTACTCGAGATTCAGCAATAACAAATATTATTGTTCGAGCTCGAACTCAAGCACAAATGGGAGGAAAACAATTAAAAGGAGAAATCCCAGATGAAATTCTTAGAATCATCGATGAATTATTAAATCCTAAACTACCATGGCAAGTTATATTACATAGATTTCTCGACCAGCGAGTACGTGAAGAGTACTCGTGGGCAAGGAAAAATCGTAGATACTCATCAGATACCTATATGCCCAGTTTACATAGTTATGGGTTAGGACACCTAACTTTTGCTATAGATACTAGTGGTAGTATAGAAGACGAAGAATTACAAGAAATGTTAAGTGAAATAAAAGGTATACAACAAATGTTTAACCCAGAGTACATGACAATTATTGATTGTGATGCAGAAATTCATGACATACATAGTATTGATCAAACAACTGATATTATGTCTTTAAAATTTCATGGAGGAGGAGGTACTAGTTTTAAACCAGTATTAGATTATGTAGAAGAGCACCCTACTCAAGCTCTTATTTATTTTACTGATTTACATGGAGAATCTAGATTAGATCCAGTAAACTATCCTGTTTTATGGATATGCAATTCTGATCATGAACCAGCAAACATTGGAGAAACTGTTTATGTAAACCCAGGAGGAAAATGATAACTACAGTATTACTTATTAAAGAAGATGCTCTTGATTTGGCTGAAATACATAATCATTATTTAACTAAGTTAAATAAGGAGGGCATTCTACCAAGCTCTGTACTTACATTACCGCTTCTTTATAACACACCGACTAAAATACTAGCTAAAACTGCTAAGGCCTACTTGGACAAGCTGATTGGTAAAATTCCAGAAAGTGTGTCTAAGTTAATCATAGCAGATAGTAGTTATTTTAAATTTATTACTAAAATAGCTAAAATTTCTGATCACTATAGTAGTGCCCTACCAGGTAAACACACAGGATACGAGAAATATGAATGTGTATATGTACCTAATTACAGATCATTATTTAAACAACCTGACAATCACCGCTTTATTGATATAGGAATTAAAACAATTACAAATACAGGGTCAACTGTACTTATTAATTCTGCAATATACGGATTCGAACATGGATCAGATAGAGAGCTTTTAGATTCTCTTTATAAATACCCTGTACTATCCGCAGATATCGAAACTACAGGATTAGATCTAAATGATGAGATAGTTTCCATTGCTTTTGCATGGACTAAACATGATGGAATAAGCATCGATATATCTATTAATGGAATTTATTACCTTAAAACCTTTTTTGAAAACTATAAAGGTAAATTGATATTTCATAATGGATTGTTCGATGCAAAAATATTAGTACGACATCTTTGGATGAAACATCCTAGTGATTACGCAGGTATGCTTGAAGGATTAAAGTATTTCAAAAATTTCGATGATACGATGATTATGGTGTACTTAGCTAAGAATGCCACTACTAAAACATCTATCAAATTAAAAGATGTAGCAATGGAATACGTAGGAAACTACGCTATTGAAATACAAGATATATCTAAATACACGAAAGCAGAGATATTAAAATATAATCTAATTGATGCATTGGCTACATTTTATGTATGGGAAAAGTATAATGCTGAAATTGCATCTAGACCTTACTTAGAAATATTCCAACCTAGTTTATATTCTTTACTTAAAATGATGCTAGTTGGACTTCCTATGAATTCAAATCGAGTTCAAGAAGTTCATGACATTCTAGCAGCTAAAGATAAAGTACTTAATGAGCAGATACAAGAGAATAGCTGCGTAATTACTTTTACAAGCTATCTTCAAAAAGATGCTTGTGAAAAAGCCAATGCTAAATTAAAAAAATTAGTTAAAACAATTGATGAGTTCAAAGATATAAAATTCAATCCTAGTAGTCATCCTCAGTTAGCTAAATTATTATTTGAAAATTTAAAACTGCCAGTTATTGATACAACAAAATCTGGAGCTCCTGCTACAGGTGCTGATGTATTAAAAGATTTAGAAAATCATACAAATAATCAAGATATTTTAGATTTACTTAAATTCGTAAGAGATCTAGCTGAAGTAGATAAAATTAATGGAACATTTATTAAAGCTTTTATGCAAGAAAAGGATTTTCTTCATGGAAATCTAAAACTTGGAGGAACACAATCCGGAAGATTAGCTAGTAATTCTCCTAATTTAACCAATCTTCCGGCTCATGGGCCCATGGGTAAACTTATTAAAAGTTGTATTGTTGCACCAGATGGCTGGTTATTCGCTGGTGCGGATTTCTCAGCTCTAGAAGAACGTATAGGAGCTATTTTAAGTAAAGATCCTAATAGAATTAAAGTCTACACCGATGGTTATGATGGGCATTCACTAAGAGCTCAAACATATTTTGCAGATCAAATGCCTGATATAGATCCTACTAATGTAGATAGCATTAATTCTATACAAGATAAATACCCAGAACTGAGACGTAGATCTAAAGGGCCCACCTTTGCCCTACAGTATATGGGCACAGCCTATACTCTTCACAAAAGAACTGGCTTTCCTATGGATCAAGCTACTGAAATAGAGAAAGCATTTCACAAATTATATAAAGTATCCCAGGAATTTAATGAAAAGAATAAACAATTCATGGAAAAGCATGGATATGTAGAGTGCGCATTTGGTTTAAAACTAAGAACTCCAATAATCTCACAATGTATTCTAGGTAATTCTAGAACTCCATATGAAGCAGATAAGGAAGCTCGTAGTGCTAATAATGCAATAACCCAATCCTGGGGGATGTTACTCAACAGAGCTATGAATGCTACAAACGCACGGATTGAAGAAGCTGGATATGGCACAGATATTCTTCCATGTAATATGATTCATGATGCTGGGTATTTCTTAGTAAGAAATACTGCGGAATGTATTAAATTTTTAAATGATGTACTTATAGAAGAAATGGAGTGGAACGATGATGACGCAATTAGATCAGAGGATGTTCCAATGAAAGCTTCATTAGATATAGGAAAATCTTGGGATAAATTAAAAGTAATTCACAACCATGCAACATTAGAGGAAATTAAAAATGTCTGTTAAATTTTCAAAAGATCAAGTTGATGCAGTAGATGGTATTTGTAATACCTTATTAGATCCAAATATTAAAACACATACAATAGCAGTCCTTACAGGATCAGCGGGTACCGGTAAAACTACGGTAGTTGCTGAAATTATAAATCAAATTAAATTAAGATCTTCATTTGCCAATATAGAACTATGTGCAACAACTAACAGAGCAGCTATTGTATTGGAAAATATTACAGGAAGAGTAGTAACTACCGGACATGCATTATTTAAATTACGTCCTACAGTTACTAAATATGGAAAAGAAGCTCTTAAAAGAATTAGCGGCTGCAATATTATAAATAATTCTGTAGTCATCATAGATGAAGCTTCTATGATAGGAAACCAATTTTTACAAGCTATTGTAGAAACAGTTAAAGAAAGAAAGTTAAAATTATTATTTGTAGGAGATCCCTTCCAACTTCCACCACCAACAGATATATGTAGTATCTTTGATGGTTCACTGCCTACATTTACACTTACCCAAGTTCACCGACAATTAGGAGGTAATCCTGTTCTCGAAAAAGCTAACGAATTTCGTGAGTATATTGAAGGGATTCGGAATATTGAACCTACGTTGAAAACTGATATTAATTCTAAAGGTGAAGGTATTCATGTGCTTCCTCATGCGGATTTTATTACTAAATTTGTACAAAAATATATAAACTACTCTACTGGAGCAGAGATAGATGCTCCTATGTGTACATATACAAACGAATCATCCATTAATTATAATAATATGGTTCGCAAATCTGCGTATTTTCTAGAAGATACTATTGAACCTTTTTATCCAGGAGAACGATTAATTACTAATAATGTAGTAATTCAGGAAGACAAAACTATTTTAACTAATAATGAAATAGTACATGTTAATGATTATCAGGATGGAGAATTGTATAATATTCCTGGTTATTATGTAAATTTAAAAGGTAATTATAACGAATATACTAAATCAAATAAAAAAACAGTGTTTTCTCCTAAGACTAAATCAATCGCAGATAAAATTCTTAATGAGCATAAAAAAGAAGCTCTATTAACTAAATCCACTAAAGACTGGCAATATTACTATAAGGTAAAGAATTCTTTAGCAGATTTACGCCCACCATTTGCAGGTACTACACATAAAGCACAAGGAGGTACATTTCCAGCTATATTTATAGATAAAACTAATATAGATAAATGCAGAAATCGTGCTACTAGAGCACGGTTATTTTATGTTGCTCTAACTAGAGCCAGCGAGAATGTGTATATAAACTCATGAGATATTTATGTATAGGTAATGACACTATAAGAGCTGAATGGCTTCCTAGGTGGTATAAAGTACCATATAAAGACTGCAAATTTTTGCATAAAAGAGAAGTTCATAGAGATTTTGAATACCCAATGATTGATATGATATTAGAACCTCGTCCTAATAAAGATTATGAACAACATCTTAAAATACTTAAAACAGAAAGGTTATTAGATGGCATTTGAATATACAAACAAAAATAATGTTTCATTAGCTCTAGCTGTATTTTTAATGTATGACGAGTATAAATACGATGACAGGTCAAATGCTATTAGTGCTACAGGGCTCATTAAGCCTCTTAGACAGTTAGTATTATCTAAACAGAACCCTACTGTATCTAAAACTGTAGACATAGCAGATTTAGTATCCAGTCGTATGGGCTCAGCTATACATAAAGGATGTGAGGAAGCTTGGACAGATCCTGATAATGTGAGGAATGCTTTAATGGCATCAGGAGCATCTGAAGACGTTATAGATAGTATTAAAATAAACCCAGAAGTTGTTAATGAAGGGGATATCCCAGTATACGTAGAACAACGAGTAGAAAAAAAAATTATAGATTTTATTATATCAGGTCAATATGACCTAGTTGTAGACGGTACATTAAATGATTATAAATCTACAAGCGTATGGACGTATATTTTTGACAGTAATGCTGACAGTTATATAAAACAGGGAAGTATTTATAAGTGGTTAAGCCCTGATAAAATTACTGAAGACTATATTAATATTAATTACATATTTACAGATTGGTCAGCTGCTAAAGCTAGAGCAGATAAAGCCTACCCACAACAAAAAGTATTAACTAAAAAATATAATCTATGGGGCCCAGAAGAAACCGAAAACTGGATCAAAAATAAATTAGAATCTTATAAGTTACATTTTAATACTCCACAAGAAGGATTACCAGAATGCACAGATGAAGAATTATGGGCTTCAGAAACAACCTATAAGTATTATAAAAATCCCTCTAAATTAGATAGAGCTACTAAAAATTTTAAATCAATGCATGAAGCATTAATCCGTAAATCTGATGACGGTGATGTAGGAATAATTAAAACTGTCCCAGGAGAAGTTAAAGCATGCCGTTATTGCCCAGTAGTTGCTGTGTGTACTCAAGCAGAAACTATGCTGGCGAATGGAAGACTAACTTTATAATTAACCGACTGCCAAGAGCCCTAAGACTTGGGCAGATTTGGCAGAGGTTTAACCTGTTAGCTAGTCCAAGTACACCATGGCAGAGGACATGATGGAATGGCTATTAACGGAAGCTTTTGTGTGTACTGGTAACTTCCGGGGTTATTTAAATTGGTTGGCCAAGAGCTAATACTAGTTTTATGGGTCATTAAAGTGGTAACGATACAACAGCGTAGCTCATTGCCACGCCATTCATTTAAAAGGAGGCAATATGAATATGGCAAAATTGCAACAAGATATTCTTAGATGTCAGGAAGTAATTGGTGAAATAATGATTAAACACTATGATACTAATAGTTATAAAGAAATGGTTGAAAGAATATTCAAAGAAATATTTAAAGATTATTTTAATTGTCCTGATAAAATAGAACCGCAACCAGGCCACCTTCCAGAAGAAAGTCTTAAAAAAATAAGAAATAAATTTGGAGATAATAATAATAATAATTAGCCTTCGCCGCTCAATCGGTAGAGCAGCTGATTCTTTAGAACGGTGGGGTGGTGGTTCGATTCCACCCGAGGGCACAATTAAAGGAGAAAAAATGATTCATGATATAAAAGTATTTAATCCAAAAGGAGAATTACTTAAAGTTATCAATGGACAGAAACAAATGGATAAACATTTTAAAGTACTAGCTGAGAGTATTGGAAAAACAGGCTGGGGAATAGCCGCTAAAAAATATAAAAATAATATTATATGTTCTATTTGTAAAAAAGAAGTGGAAGGAACGGCTAACCAAGTTACATGTAAATCTGCAAAATGTTTACGTGAACGCGTTAAAACAAGATTACGTTATGTAACTAGTAGAAAAGATAAAAAACCTTTGCCATATATTTATAAAGTAGTTTGTAAAGAATGTGGAAAAACAGAAATGAAACAATCTGAAAAAGCTAAGTACTGTTCTAAAAAATGCGCTAATTCATTCACAGGCAGGATAAACCGTAAAAAGAATCGAGAAATGCGAATTTCTATTGGAGGTGCATGCTAGGTAATATTAAAGTATTTAGTCCAAAAGGAAAACTACTTAAAGTTATTGATGCACAAAAATTATATGACGCTAAATACGCACAAATCTCCGATAGTATTGGAAAAACCCCTTGGGGACAAAAATCTAAAAAGGCTGATGGAATATTAGTTGTATGTGTAATTTGTAAAAAAGAAGTAGAAGGTAGAACTAACCAAATTACATGCGGGTCAGATAAATGTGGACGAGAACGTATTAAAAGAAGAACTTATCCAAATTCTCTTCGTATAATTAAATGCCCAGAATGTGGTGTAACGATAAAAACTAGACATCATAATAAAAAAACATGTGGATTAGAAGAGTGCTTTAAAATAAATAGAGCTAAAGGAGAAAAAATACGAATACAAAAACTTAAGGAGAAAAAAAATGGACCCCAAAAAAATAATAAACGAAATAAAAAAAGGTGTTCCTAAAAGACCAAAAAAACGGGGAGATTACCAAATGTCTTTAGGTGCTTTAATAAAAGCATTACAAAAAGAGCGAACTGGATTGCTTGTAAAGATAACTGATAAACATTATCCAGGTAGCTCTCATAGTTATTTCGGATATCACACTGATCTAGCATTTGAACCAACTGAAGATCCAGTTACTGTTGCTGAACTTCTTAAAGAATGCGAAGACTCCGTAGGAAAATCATTTATAACTGCAGATCATTTTGATGAATTCTATAAAGACTATGTTATGCAGATTGGTGCTCCATTATGGATTTCTACTCTAGGTCAAGCTAGTCAGAAAGGTATTGTAGATATAGTACCTACCGATGGTTACATCAAACTAGTTACTAAACATATTGAAGAAGAAGAAGAAGTTAAACAACTAGAGGAGGCTTCTGAAGATGGCTCTGAATAAACAGAAAAAACTACAGTATATAGAACAAATACTAGAAGAAATCAAAAATGGTTCTATAGATGATAAAGAAGATTCAATATTACTTGAAGTAGCTTTAGACTTCGTTGGAGATCTCAAAGAAGGGAGTTCAGATGGAGGAACTTAATTCTTGTGATAGTAGTGATAAATTAACTCTCCTGTTAAACATACGA
>Ga0315316_10000815_pt1 | contig 21228 bp, 15 predicted proteins | sample M160m3416metaG_FD_203702 | JGI IMG/M metagenome (GOLD analysis project Ga0315316, IMG submission 203702) | Ammonia-oxidizing marine archaeal communities from Monterey Bay, California, United States - M1 60m 3416 | ecosystem: Environmental > Aquatic > Marine > Intertidal zone | place: USA... | reverse complement strand
CGCTGTTCTGACTCGGCTGGTGCAGAATATTCGCAAGGTCGTGCTGCGGGAAAGTATTCGACAGGGGAAACCGTTTTTGCTGGCCGCGCGAGTTCCTGCAACAGTGGCCGCCAGCCGGCTGATCGGCATCGATATCGCAGCATGGATGCAGGAACAACTGCTGGATCTAATGTCACTGGGTGGGGGCTACATCACATTTGACCTGCCGATCACAGGCATGGCAGCGCTGGCCAAAACGCATGACGTCCCCTTCTATCCGTGCTTAAGCCAGTCCGGGTTGATGTATCGACCGCCACGAGGGGAAAATGGCAGACAGTCGGTTGCCGCATGGTTCGGCGCTGCCTCACGTTTGTGGCACGAAGGGGCGGACGGTATTTATACCTTTAATCTGTTTCCCGGGCCCGATGAAATCTCCCGGGCTTATGCCCGGGAGATTCTTGGGACGATTGGGTCTCCGGAAACCCTGAGTTCACAAACGCTGAGTTACGCGATCTCGGACGCTGGTCAGTGGATGCCCTCGCATTACTGGGCCAGGGATGTCGCCGATTACTCTCAGGCGTTGCCACTGGTACTCAGGGCAAACGAATTTGCGCGCCGCCCGTTGCATGTGCCGGAAGATTTCAGCGGTGCCGGGTTCAACGTAACGGCAGAATTGCGAGTCGACTTTACCGGCCTGACGACTGACAGCACGCCGGAGGTCCTGTTCGGATCAGCCATTTTCGGTCCCGCGGACGGCGGAGAGTCCGTTGCTGGTGTGACGCGATTTGTCTGCCCGGTTCCTGTTCAGGCCATTCGGCAGGGGCCGAATCGAGTTATGGTGAAAACCAAAGATACGGGTGTAAAGCTGGTGGGCGCAGAGCTATGGATTCGGCGGTAAGCACGGAACCTGGTATTTACTGTGTCGACAGTACAATACACTTCAGGTTGCCGTCGCGGTCTTTGCAGAACAGTCTCCCGTCAGAAAGTACAATGTGCGGCCAGACGTCAGCCTTGAAAAGTGTCGGCTTCTTCGCGAGTTCAGTGTACTTTTCAGGTGACCGGGTGGCCGTTTCAATAAGCACCAGATCGCCCTGTCGAGCCCACACAATCAGGCGACCGTCGGATGTGACGATACAGGAGGCTGTATCGTTGAAGCGCCCTCCCCGCCAAATTGGTTTTCCGGTTTCGAAATCAAGGCAATACATCCCGCGCCAGCACCAGTAGACGTGCCCGGCGTGAATGATCGGTGAACACACACCGGAGGCATACGGCTGAGTCCAGATCTGCTGTGCGCCATTTCGCGTGATGTCGATGCGAGTGATGGCATACTGATTGTACTCTGACGTCATCACGATTGAATTATTCTGCACCGTCGGTGTGGCGATGCTATTAGCAAAGTCGGTCACCCACGGAAACTCTGCGACTGTTTCACCTTCGTGGCCTTTGTCCAGCCGGGCGACCAGCAGGTTACGAATTGTCAGCACCGCGACGCACGAAAGACTGTCGACCATGATCGGTACAATACCGCCGGTGTGTCCCGCCGGGTCCTTCGATTCCGAACTCCACAACCGTTTGCCACTTTTCTTTGAGAACCCCATCAGGTTTCCGTCATCGTCGCCAACTTCGGCGATGACCGCATCACCAGACAGTAATGGCCCGGTTGTGTAGCCGTAGTCGCGCAGCAGCCTTCGACCGACTTTCGGTCGCTGCGGCACACCATAGGCATCGTAAAAATTGACGTGCCAGACACGGCTTCCTCTGTTGCGCGTATCCCAGCAGTTCAGATCGCCATCAGTGCTGAGAGTGTACAGGAATCCGGTGGCAACGTCGAAACTCGGGCATGACGATGGTCCTGCATACAGCCCTTTGTCACCATCACTGTGCCGCCCATAGCGCGGGCAGTCGTACGATTGTTTCCAGACCTCACGACCTGTCTGTACGTCGATGGCGTACACATGATCCTGACCAGCTTTCCAACCCATCGTGTACAGGCGGTCGCCTATGACAACTGGTCCGCTGCCGCCGGAGTCCACGTTAATGCTCCAGACGGCATCGGCCGGTGGCCACGTACCGCCCGCGAAGTGTGAGGACTCGTTCACGTGCCCGTTGTGCTGCTGCCCCCGCCAGTGAGGCCAGTCGTCGCAGTAGCCAGTCGCTGACAGACAGGTCCACAGAAGAATCAGCAAGCGGACTTTGCGGTACAGATTTCTTAGCACGATGAGCTCCGAGGGAGGGCAGTTCTGTCTCATTCCTTGTCTGCATCGTACACAGAAAATCAGCGTCTGTGGGGCTGTCGCTCAGAATTAAAGTTCGGGACCAGCGTTTGCTGTTTCAGCAGCTGGCCTTCCGGATTATCAATTTGTCCGGGAGAGTTCAGGGTGAATATCAACCCCAATGTGCCCGTTGATATCCCCGGCGCTGCCTGGCAGTTAATCCCCTTTGTCGGGACAGCAGACTTGTCATGTCGCGAATCTGACGTTTCGGTCCGGTCCTCGTCGATCTACTGCTGGCCAGTGTGCTGTTCGTGTGTCACTGGTCAGACGCATTGTGCCGGAGCGGCACCGCAGGCGATTCCCAATACAATTCCCAATCCAACGTTGCCATTTATGAAACCGAATGCTGCACCAGATGCGACCCCCGGACCCGCTCCGGTACCAATTCTCGATCCAATCAACCGGGCCTTTGTTTTCTCTTCCGATATCAACAGTTCCTTTCTTTGGCGGAGGACGTTACCCTGGTCTGAATCCCGGATGGATTCAGTGCGAACGTACGGTATTGGAGTCGGGATGACTGTTTCTGCCACATATTCGATATTTCCTGCGCTCCTGGACGGTGGCGATTGTTGCATGCCTGTGCGGACCAGTTGTGCAACGCAGACAAACTCGCAGGAAGGCAAACGAAAAAAATGTCCTGTTGCAGTTCTGGCCGGATGTGGTGCGGCTGACATTCATCAGGCTCAGTAATCCGTTTTTGATTTATGACCAGCGTGCCGTTATCACCAGTCTTATACGTAAGTCCGAACGGAGCGTAAGTAAATGAAGATTCAGACTGTCAGTGTGTGGGTTGTCGAAGTTCCCCAGATCGCTCCCATCGCCCCCTATCGTTCGCATGTGCGCAGCAGTTCCACAACCCAAAGCGCCATCGTTCGCATCGATACCAGTGACGGACTCACGGGCTGGGGAGAGCATAACGTGAATTTTCTGCCGGACATCAGTGCTCGCAGAATGCAGGCACAGGCAGCCGAGTGGCTGGTGGGGCGTGACCCGCTCGGCATCGTCGCCTATCACCGGGACTGTCCGTTCGAGACGCGGCTGAAATCCGGCATTGAACTGGCCTTGTGGGACATTCGCGGAAAGGCGGCAGGACTTTCGGTGGCGGATTTACTGGGCGGAGTGATTCGCCCACGCGTGTCGCTGGCTGCATGCATGGGCATTCAAAACTACCAGCGGGCTGGTGAAATTGCTGCGTGGTGTATCGATCAGGGCTTTTCAACGTTGAAGACGAAAGCCGGCGCGGACATGGACGAAGACGTTGAAATGGTGCGGGGGATTCGCGATGCTGTCGGCGATCGCCTGAAGCTCAGAATCGATCCCAATCGAAGTTACTCGCTGCCCGAGGCAATTCAACTTTGCCGACGTGTCGAGCAATACAATCTGGAATATATAGAACAGCCAATCCCTGCCGAACCGTTATCCGAGGCCGCAACACTGCGCCGCGAAACCAATGTGCCGCTGGCGCTAAACGAAAGCGTAACCGGTCCGACCAGCGTGATGCAGATTTTGCGCGAAAATGCCGCTGGCTTCGTGCTGCCGGATACGCATATCGCAGGAGGCATTCAGCCGTGCGTGACGATTGGTCGCTTATGTGAAGCTGCCGGTATTCCATGCATTATGCACTGTGGCCATGACCTGGGCCCCAAGACAGCAGCGATGCTGCACGTGGCCGCGGCCGGACCGGCGTATTCGCTGGCCAACGATTCCACGTACTACGGCCTGGAAAACGATATTCTGACCGTTCCGTTCAAAATCGATGCGGGCTCGATCGCAGTCCCCACCTCTCCCGGCCTGGGCATCGATGTCGATATCGACGCATTACAGCGATATCAGCTTGACTGCTGATTCGTGTTATTGACGGCCTCGCGCAATGCAGTTCAGTGAGACCGTCGGATGCTGACCTGGCGATGGAGTATGATGCCCAGCCTCTTCGGGCCGTTTACTCATTAGTAAGGATGCCAGATCGTGGCGTTGGACCGACTGGCGCGCAACGTCAGGCAGCTGCGGACCACAGCTGACAGTCCCGCCGCGCCCGGCAGTTCTGTGTTCTGGTACACGGACAGTTTCGAAACGTGCCAGGGCATCGGACCGAAACTGGCGGAACAGATGTCGTTGTCAGTCTTTCACAGGAGGCAGCGAGGGCGTCACGGAAACGGTGACTCGCACCTTCTCTCAGTGTCTGTCGGACTCAGTTGCCGACCCTCGAATTCTCCGCCTGTTGCACGTGGATTTCGATTCGATTGACTACGGCAAGGCGATATTTATAGGGTCAGATGTGGCGGACAGACGCGGGATTCCGGGGCGTGTGCCATACCTTTATCTGGTCATTGAAGGTGGGCCCGGGACTGAGCACGAAGCGGCGGTCGTGACTTTTCAGGGCGTGACACTGGTGCCTGTCGGGCGGTCCGGAGGCTGGGCGGCACAGTTGTAGTCACAGGTACAAACACTGAAGCTGGTGTCCGACGATGACTGGCAGCCGCCGCGCAGATTGTGAAGGCATGTTTCCCGCCGTTGCAAGTACAACCGGAAGGAACTGTTCATCGTACGAACGAACGCTTGTGCAGCCGATTCTGATCGGAACAGGTGTTGAAAGATGAGCGTGGGTTAACACGCGTGCTGCAACAACGACTTCAGACACTGAATCAGAAAATCGATATCTTCACAGCGATTGTACAGGTGGCAGGAGACACGAACAGAACGGCGGCCGTTGTGCTCGACAACGGGAACCTCAATGCGATATTGTTCCCACAGCTGTTCCTGCAATGACCGAGCGTCTCCCGGAGGCAAGGGCAGGCTGATCATGCTGCCGTACCATTGCTCGCTGTCGGGAATAAATGGTTCCAGTCCGGTCAGCTCAATGATCTGTTGTCGTGCATATCGTGCCAGAAAATGAGTGCGAGCACGGAAGGCAGACAGGCCGACCTGATGCTCCAGCAGGTCCAGCGCAGCGGGTGTCGCCAGATAGGCGGATGAATCGCGTGTTCCCGTCCACACAAATTCTTCCCACCATGTCGTGGGTGTTGCCGGTGCGATGCGTCCCCAACTGAGCGATGGCGTTCTGACGCGTTCGTGCCATTCGGGAGCGACATACAGAAACCCCGACCCGAACGGTGCGGATACCCATTTGTGCAGACTGGCGGCGTAGAAGTCGCAGGAAAGGGAGTCAGGTGAAACGGGTATCTGACCAGGAGCGTGCGGACCGTCCACACAAACTGCGATGCCTCGTCTTTCAGCCTCCTCACAGATGAGCTTGATCGGGAGAATGACGGCTGTTGGTGACGTGATGTGGCTGACGACAAGAAGTCGAGTGCGCTGAGTTGCTGCCCTGAAGATGTAATCAACAACCTGATGAGCTGATTCGAACGAAAGTGGCAGCCTGGCGGTCGTTAACGTGGCCCCCGGTGTCTGTTCGCACACCCGCTGCCAAATCCTGAAAACGGCACCATACTCGTGATCCGTCAGCAACACGTCCTGGTCCGGCTGCAGCTCAAATGTACTGGCTGCCACGTTCATTGCGGCTGTAGCATTTTCGACAAAGACCAGACTGTCCGGGGCGGTGTCAAGAAAATCGGCCAGTCTGCGTCGTGCGTCGAGCCAGGCCGGTTCGTATTCCCGAACAAAGAAATCCATGGGCTGGCTGGCGAGTCGCTGTTGCCAGTTCAGCTGGCATTCACGTACCGGACGCGGAGTCGGGCCGAACGATCCGTGGTTCAGATAGATCGTACCGGAACGAATCGGCCACTGGTCACGCCAAGGCTGCCACGCAGCATCGTCGTCAACGGGCAAAGGCCTGATGTCGATATCATTCATGACACGTCAGTATGGCTGGACCTGCGAAAACTGCAATGCCGACCGATAATGCGGTGTTAGACTTCGGCGACGGTCTGGAAAATTTGTTCCCCGGGGAAAGCAAATATCCGGCCACGTCCGAAAACGGTGATTCGATTTCATGCGCCACGACAGGATCGCAATCGTTGATGACAGACAGGAACCCGATTGTCCCGCTTGATTGTGTGGGGCAAATACGTTCTGGTATTGCCGTTGTCGAGATTTCGTGGGGGGATTTTGAAGTGCCGCACGAAACAGTGCGGCTACGTAGCGTATTCCTGGATTTAGACAAACCTTCCATTGAAGCGGCAACCAGTTTCCGCGCTCCGAAGGCACACTCGAGGACAAGGAAAACCCCAATTATGAAGACGAAGAATGATCCCGCGGCCACCTCACTGGCCGCTGTTCTGCTGTCGGTCTGTGTGACTACCGGCGGTTCTGCAGAAGAGCCCAACTCTCTGTCTCAGCCGGAACAGACATTCGGATTCAAGCTGCTGTTTGACGGACAGGGGCTGGACGGCTGGGAACACTCCGGCAACTGGGTAGTGGACGAAGGTATGATCACTCGCACTGGAAAAGGCGGGTCTCTGGTCTACAGAACCACGCCGATTCCTGACGATTTTGAGCTGCGGTTTCAGTGGAAAGTGACAAAGGGAAGTAACAGCGGAATCTACTATCGGCCTGGGCAGTATGAGTATCAGATCCTGGACAACACCGTCCATGCGGATGGCAGGAATCCGCGGACAAGTGCGGCGTCATTGTACTTCTGTATGGCCCCCAGTCACGATGCCACGAATCCGGTTGGCGAATGGAATTCCGGAAAAGTGATCTGCAAAGGAACAGTCGTGCAGCACTGGCTCAATGGAAAGAAAGTCATTGACCTGAATTACGCTGACGCAAAATGGGCGTGGAACGTCGAATTGCTCGGACTGCGTGGTGGTGATCTGACTGCTCGCGGGGCTCATCTTTCGCTTCAGGATCATGGCGACCCCGTGTGGTATCGTGGCATCAAGTTGCGTGAACTGAGTGAGAATGACAAACTGGATCGCTCGCCGATCACACCTCAGCAGATCCCGGCTGATGTGCTGCAGGCTGAGAAGAAGAAGCTGGACGGTATTGTTGCCCGGCGCAACAAACAGGCATCCAAATCCAGACCGAAGAAACAGGACAGGTAAATCGGTTGTGACGACGTGCGGATCGTCGCTGAGAAGTCGGAAGTTATTCACCGGAAGGCACTCGTGAGCCGATTGCCAGTGAACGCGGGAGCGGCGTACCGTTCATGCGCACGGCGAACGACTGTTACAAAATGATTCCGGCGATCCGATCTGAAGTCGCAGTTGGCCGGTTGTGGCTGCCATAAGTGCTTCGTAGAATCGTGGTCTGAACTTGTTGCCACAGACACGATCTTCCACGGAGTATCCGATGACCTTTCAGACTCGACGCAGTTTTCTTAAGACAACATCCCTGTTTGCTGCGGGTACTGCCTGCAGTTCACTGCCGGCCACCGCCCAGGCGGCAGCGGCGAAACAACCAAAGCTGGGAATTCAGTTGTATTCACTGCGCGGCTACAGTCGGGACGAAGCGCTGCAGCATGCCAGTGACCTGGGCTTTGAACAGGTGGAATTCTACAGCGGCATGCTGGCCATTAACGCTTCCGATGAGCAAATCGCAGCAACCAAAAAGAAAGTTGCCGACCTTGGCATGTCGATTTCTGCGCACGGAGTGAACAGACTGACCAAAGATTCCGCGAAGAATCGACAGGTTTTTGAATTCGCCCGAAAGCTGGGTGTCGCCAGCATTACAGCTGACCCTGATCTGGATGCCTTTGACAGCCTTGACGACCTGGTGAAGGAATTTGACATCCGGGTTGCGATTCACAATCACGGACCGCGTCATCGTTACAATAAGGCGATCGATGTTCTGCGGGTGATCGAAGGCCGTGACAAGCGAATCGGTGCCTGTGCCGATCTGGGTCACTACATCCGGTCCGGACAGAACGCTCCGGAAGTCATTCGACTGCTGAAAGGGCGGTTGTACGGTATTCACCTGAAGGACTTCGCTGAAATGAAGGATAAGTCCGAGGGGGTGATTCTTGGAAAGGGACACTTGAATCTGGAAGACGTGTTTTTCGAATTGAAGTCTGCCGGCTTTCCGGCGAACGGAGCCCTTTCGCTGGAATATGAAGAAAACAAGGACAACCCCCTGGCTGATATTCGCGAGTGTGTGACTGTGGCGAAAGCAGCCATGAAGGCCGTCGCAGAAAGCTGATGATGAGCGGCTGATCGAGTTCTGTGTGAAACACACTGCATCGGTGTCCGGCTTTACGTTTGTAAGATCGTTGCTTCGGGCTCGGCGTATCGTGTGGCGCCGCTTCCCAACGGGCTGGTGGCGTCCGGACACACTGCGTCCAACGCGTTTTACCTAATGCGTTTTACGTTTCTGAGCAAACAGTCACTTCAGAAATACAGGTTCCGGGTCACAGCGTTCACTGCTGATCTCGGTGGTGCCGTTGTCGCTGCCGGCAATCATCTTTTCCGCAACCCCATGCCCGTCACCTTTCCATCTGGTCAGCTTCATGTTGCCGCCCAGTTCTTTCATTTCTGCAAATAGTTCTTGATCACGTTTGACTGGGCAGAACCTGTCGTTGTCACCATGGAACGCCCAGATGGGTACGTCCTTTATCACCGAGGCCGTGATAAACGGTTCGGTCGTGTGCAGGCCGTTTCCGGCTGACGGCGCTGCAGCTGTAAAATAATCAGGGGCGATCTGAATCAGGATATAAGATCCATGGAATGCCCCAGGATGCAGATTCAATTCATATCGACCGCCGGCAATGCGGCGATCACATTTCTGATCTCCTTGAAGTGAAATTCATCTCATAGACGATCCGTCTGCGGAGCAAGAACATAACAGGGGTAATCGGTGCGATTGCTGTCCTGTGCAGCTGCCTGTTCCACCCCTTCAGTTGTTTCCTGTTGTCGGTCCCTTTGCCGCCCCCGCCATGCAGTGAAACGATCAAGGCGGAGCTTTGACCGGCATCGAATTCCAACGGCTTCATCAGCCGGAAGGGCATCCTGTCGCTGGCCAGCGGTTTATATCGATCGGTCCATCGGTCAGATGCTTTGTTGCCCCGGTTCTAAGCAGAGGCGAAGGACGGGAGGGGCACAATCAGGAATGCCGGAATCAGCCATCGATAGAACTGTCGTGTTTTCATGCTTGTTCTTAACGGCATCTGAATATTCGTTCGGAAAGTGGAGAACGGCCGCCGGGCGAATCGGGGTCAGGCCTGAATCGCTGACAGCGTTCCTGTGCTGTCGGCGTAGGAATCGCATTCGATGCCCAAAGCGTGCATTTGAGTCAGCCAAAGATTGGCCAGCGGTGTGCCGGTCTGGCACTGGACATGGCTGCCAAGTTTCAGTGTTCCTCGTCCACCGGCAACGATCAGTGGTAAGTCGTTGTATTGATGAGTGGTTCCGTCGCCCATGCCGGCTCCCAGAGTGAAGATTGTATTGTCCAGCAGTGTGGTGCCGTTGGCTTCTTCGATACCGTCCATCCGCTCCAGCAGCCGTACCCAGGCCGAAACATGAAAACGGTCCAGTTTCAGCAGGTCTTCCAGGTGCTGGCCGGGGTTGTGGGTCATGCCGTGGTGACTGTGTGGTTTGTCCAGGATCCCCTCCCAGTTAGTGGGCGTCGTCCACCTTTCCGGGCCGACCATCAGCGTACCGACATTTGTCACTCCGGTCTGCAGTGCGGTGACAAGCAGATCTCCCATCAGGTGAATGTATTCGTTGCGCGGCAGATGTTCCGCCGGACGTTCGATGCCAGCTGTCTTCAGATCAACCTTCATGGAATCAATACGGTCCATGCGTTTCTCGATCGTGCGGATAGCCTCGAAGTACTCATCGAACTTTCGCTGGTCAGAATGACTTAGTCGTTGCTGCAGTCGCCGGGCATTGCCCAGGGCCAGGTCGGTGATGTTCCGAAATCGGGTATTCGCTCGAGTGCCGAACAGTCGGTCGTAGACGTGTCGCGGATTTCTCATCGACGGAGCAACATGCCCTGTGCCGTACCACGACATGTTGTCAAAGTAGATGGATTCAATATTGTTCTTGTGATCGTTGCAGCTCAGTTCGAGCGTCGAATAAGGCGTTGTCTGCCCAATACTGTCGGCCACGATGTGATCCAGTGTGCGCGCCAGCGGATAAGCAGAATTCTGTACTTCGAAGGGCGCAACGCTGGTCAGAAAACACGATGCGCACTGAGCGTGTGAGTCGGTTCCGTGCTGGAAGATACGATCCATCCCCGTGATCAGGGAGACTCTGTCGCGCATCGTGTGCAGTGGCGCCAGTGTTGGAGTGAGTGTCAGAGGGTGCGTCCCGACAGGAGCCACCTTACCTTCAAAACGCCAGACGTTGTTCTGGCCCGCAAATGTCGGCAGAGCCCGGTCCCCCTCGCCCGGGAAAAAACCGCGGCGTACAATGCCGTTGGGCAGGTAGAAGAAGGCCAGTCGCTGCGCTGATGTCGTCGCACCTGTGCCTTGCGCCCCACCGGCACATCTGCTGAAACTTTCGAGCCACGGCAGACACAGCGCGACACCACCGGTACCCGCGATAAAGCGGCGGCGTGAAACGACGCGGTCGTTTGTTCTGTTTATCATATTGCTGAACGTCCTTTGTGTCCCGAAGTCAGTGCTCTTTCCTGTATGTGTATTTCTGGCAGACCGGGGATTGTCTTAATCCTCACGAGATTCCGCAGTGTCTCCAGTATTTTTGTGCAAAAAAGGCTCGCTCATGGCCACGCTCTTGAGCACAGCACGAAGTTGATCATTGCCGTTTGTCGCCTGTTCTGTCATGGCGTCCAGTGCCGGTGAATCCGCCGGCCCGAGTTCGCGACCCAGGGCATACGAAAGCAGATGAGCCGTGAATCCCCGGATGAATCGTTTTTTCTCCTGAACAATCAGACGTTTGAATTCCACAAATGTGCTGAATTCGTGCTGATTGAACAACAGTCCAGCGGGATCCACATCGCGTCCGTTCTCATATTGATCACGCCAGACTCCGGTCGGGCCAAAATTCTCCATCGCAAATCCCAGCGGGTCAATTGTATTATGGCAGCTGGCGCAATCGGGGCGTTCCCGGTGTGCCGCAAAACGTTCGCGAATTGTGAGTTTCGCAAGTTCCTCAGCGTCACCTTCCGGCAACGGCGGGACGTCAGGGGGGGGCGGTTCCGGAGGGTCGTTGAAGATCACTGTGTTGATCCATGCTCCGCGAGTGATCGGCTGAGTTCTTGTGGGCGCGGCTGTCATGGTCATCACGGCCGCATTGGCAATCACACCACCGCGACGAGGATCATTTAATGCGACTCTTTTAAAGACCTGCACCTGAACGTCGTGGCCACTGTTTGATTTTCCGTCGTAGTTCTGGCCGAGCATGTCACTTTGCCATGTGAAATCGGGATCAACAAGCTCAACAACCGAACGATTCTCAAGGAAAATGGTCTCGAACAGCAGCAGTGGCTCAGACATCATGTGTATGCTGGTTCGATACCCGTGGTAGTAGAAGTAGGGAAACATCTGCGGGTCGGGGACCGAGGTGATCAGTCGTTCCAGTTGCAGCCACTGGGCAGGAAAGTTGTCACAGAATCGGCTCGACCGCCGATCGTTCAGCATCCGGTCGATCTGTCCGCTGAGCACGCCGGGATTGCTGAGTGTGCCCGCTGCGGCATGATCCAGCAGCGTGTCATCCGGAATGCTGCTCCAGAAAAACTGGGCCAGTCGCGAGGCCAGGTCATAATCGTTCAGGCGGTGCCGTCCGGCAAGCTCGTCGCTGGCATCGTTGTGATCATTTGACTCATAGAAATAAAGGAAATCGGGCATTCCGAGGACTGCTCCGACAACCGTGCGCATCGTGTCTTCGTACGAAGTTCCAGATGCGATCCGGTCGTTTGCAAACTTCGTGAATCGATCCAGCGTTTCCGGATCAACCGGTCTGCGGAACGCGCGCCTCAGCAGTTGTTCAAGTCGGGGCCGTACAGAGTCACTCTCTGCAACAGCCTCAGCATCAGTTTCTGTTGTCGGCATGCGTCCGGTGACTTCGACATAGTCCAGTCCGAAGTAAAAGCGAGGCGACTGCTGTTTCCTGCCAACGCATTTGAATTTCAGGGTGTGCGGGCCGGCCGCGATCTTCAGGCCGGAAACAGAGTGATCGCTGATGTCGACCTTTGGGCCATACAGGTCGACGGCGCTGCCAATTCGTTCGTTATCCAGGTACACATCGAACATGCCATAGTCGGGCGCATTCGTGAACATGAAATGCAGGCCGGTACCCGCCTGCGAAACGTCAAACGTCACCGTCAGTTCCAGATCCTGCTTAGGGCACCGCCACACCAGATGGGTGTCACCGCTCCATTGAGTCCCGTAGTGCAGCAGGTTCTGTGGCTCGGCCTCACCCGCTGGGGTCCCCACAGATTTTACCACAGGCATCAATTCAACCTCATACCGTCCCTCAACTGGATCGCGGGCGGGTTGTCCCGGCGGCGCAAATATCCGATCCCAGCTGCGGCACTCTTTTGCGTTCAGGTCGGGGCTTTCCGCGATTGTCTGACTGAGCTGCAGGAATGATTCCATCAGTAACGGCGAAAGCGTCAGATGATCGGCGCGATTGTCAAACCCGTGCTCGGCCCGCTTGTCCTGAGGAAAAGCTGCGACACCCCGAAACCCTTCCGGCCGCTGGCTATCGATATCCTTGCTCAACGGACGACTGGATACGCGCACCGCATCCGGCATTTTTCCCGTCTCGGGGTGGAAGTAATCATCGCGTCGGCGCAGCAGACGCTCATTCAGCTGAAAAATGTCACGATCCAGTTCCAGCAGATCGACGACGGCATTGTTGTACTGAAACCGATTCATCCGCCGAATTGGTGTAGCGCCGAAGGGTTGAGTCTTCAAGGCCCGCTGCAGCATCGTTTGCAGCGCCGCCACCATCTGCCGGCGTTTGCCGTCCGGCAGCAGAGGTTCATTTTCCGGTGGCATCCGGCGATTCTGCAGCACCGAAATCAGATTCTCCAGCAACTCGGCCTGACTCTGAAGATTGTCTTTCGATTTCAACGCCAGCAGGTTGACTTCGCCTTCGATCTTTCCGTCTTTGCCGTGACACTTGATGCAACGGGTGCTGAAGTTGGAATAGAGTACGTCTGGTATTTCATCGGCCGATAATGACGATAACATGCCGACAGACAACGCCATGACGAAGAATGTGTAGGTGATATTCATAAACTTCAGTGTGTTCCGGAACAGAGGCGGGCTCACTGCGGCAAACACCGTTGTTGTCGCTGCAGGTGACAAAAAATTCAATCAACTCTCAGATGTTTTTTCTGACCGTGACACGCGCCGCAGTCGCCATTCTGACATTTCAGCAGCCCAAAATCACCCGTGCCGATCTCAACCTCCCGCGATTTCGCTTGAGAAGCCGAATGCATAGCGCCCGCCCGTCTCATTTCTGACAGGTTCTGTCAGAAGTGCTGGACGATCTTCCGGGAAATCCGTGCAGCATGCAGTCAGGCCGAGTGAAACACGGCATCGATCAACAAAGTCCGGTCGACAACTGAGTGGGGGGACATGCGGACGGGACTGTTCGAAGACGGATATGGAGAAACGGACGACAACCCGATTTCGGAATACATGTGCTCATTCATCGCGACTCGGCCTGTCCGATGACGAAGCGGTTAGGACACACATCAGAAAATGCCTTCCTGTTGAGGAATCAACAGAAGCCGCTTCGCCTGCTCTGTCGCGCCGGGCATGGCGTTAACATTTAACGAATGCCTCGGTCCGGACAGCCCGGTGACTGGCGTACCGACGAAACGACTGCGTGATGGAGAAGTGGACGTGCGCGGTGGAGGCGACGTTGTGTGTTGGGGTAGAACGTTGTGTGGAGATGATTATTGCCGAATTCGGGTCTCTGCGAAAATCCCGAAGGGCAGATGCCGCCATTGGATTGATGTCGGGCTGACAGGGAAATTCCGGTCGCTGTCCATTGCTGGCTGATTGAGTTTTTCCCCACGGTTCGGCCGTTTTCCTGCCCGAAGTTATTCACCTTTTTTCGTTTGTGGTTTAAAGGATGCCTCACGTGCCGTTGCTGATGGTTCGTGTGACTATGATGACGATACGAGGACAGAATTCCGACAGGCCACGATCGACTACCGCCAGCGAATTCAGGAGTAATCAGCATGTCAGACATCTTCAGATCGATCACTGTGGCGCTGATGCTGTGTAATTGGTGCCATGCTCAGAACAACAATCAGGGACAGAATAATCAGTTTCCCGGTGGTATTCTCATCAACGCGGATGGTGTGATTGGTTCGCCTCAGGCCAGGAAGATCAATCCGGCACTGGAGCAAAAGCGTTTGAAGGCCATCGCTGGTCGGGAGCTGCCCACAGAAATGACGAAGACCAGCGAACTGAGAAAGGTTTCGCTGGTCAGGCTGGAGCAGGAGCTGCAGAAGGCCGTCGATGCCGGTACCGTCATTGATCCCAAATTGCGGTATCTGGCCGGTATGACTCAACTGCAGTACCTCTTTGCTGTGCCAGACACGGGCGATCTGGTGATTGCGGGACCGGCAGAGGGGTTCGCTCCGTTGCAGGACGGGCGAGTTGTTGGCGTGGAAACCGGTCGGCCTGTTCTGACCCTCGATGACCTGCTGGTGATGCTGCGTCTGACCAATATGCGGCAGTCGCTGGGGTGTTCGTTCGATCCCGAACCATCGCGGTTGGCGAACGCACAGGAATGGAACAACGCGAACAGTTCACCTGCCAGCCTGAACGTGGCTCGCCAGCGTTTTTATCAAATGGCCCAGGTTCTGGGGAACTGGAACGTGACGATCTTCGGGTTACCGAAATCCTGTCACGCCGCGGTCACCGCTGTGGAAGCTGACTATCAAATGAAACGCATCGCTCTCGGTCTGGATCGTCCTCGCATTCGCGGCTTTCGCAGCTATCTGGACATGGCCAGGCCCGGTGGCAACACGATGCGTCGCTGGTGGTTTGCCCCTCGCTATGATGTGATCGAAAGGTCTGCCGAAGGTCACGTTTTTCACGTTTCCGGACCCCGGCTGCAACTGTTGTCTCAGGACGAACTTGTCGATGAGCAAGGCAATCGCTCGGACTCCTCTTTTACAGAAATTACAGCAGAGAAGTACACTCAGCAGTTCAACAGACACATGCAGGCGCTGTGTCAGCAGGTGCCGAGTTTCGCCGGCATCCAGAATCTGTTCGATCTCGCTGTAGCCGCTGCATTGATCAGCAGCAACGACCTGCCGGATACCATTGGCTGGCAACCAACACTTCTGCTCGATGGCAAAGCACTGCCGCTGCAGGAATACGTGGTGCCACTGGAGGTCCCGTCACTGGTTAACGTTAAGTCTGTCAGTCGCAGCCTGCTGCTTGGTGTCACGGGGGGCGGAGTCACGATCGTGCCGGATCGCATCATCCGCCGAACCAATGTACTGCCCGCAGACAGAACCCCGCAAATTCAGTCCGGCGGTGACGTCTCGTCGTGGTGGTGGGATTGAGAGTCCCCTGGGTCTGCAACGAAAATAAAACCCGCTGAAGGCGATGGAAATTTGCCCGCTTTCTGGCGACAGTGGTGTTTTGACACTAGTATCGGCGTTGCGTTCCCCCTCCCGAATCTTATTCCTTGCCGGAGTCCCTCCTGATGAACATCTTTCGCCGTTCCACTGCGCTCGCGATTCTGCTTCTCGGCACAACATCTGTTCGCGCAGATGGCGAAATTGAAGATGGTTTCGTTTCGCTCTTTAACGGTAAAGACCTGACCGGATGGACGATACCGGATGGCGACAACGGTCACTGGAGGGTTGTCGATGGAGTTATTGACTATGACGCTCAGTCAGAAGCGAAGGGCGACAAGAATCTGTGGACTGAGCAGGAGTACGGCGACTTCATCATGAAGATTGACTGGCGTCTGAAGCAGACCAGTGGCTTTTATGATGTGCCTATCGTACTGCAGGACGGGAGCTATCTGACCGATGCCAACGGGAAGAAACTGACGATCAAATCGCTGAATGCTGATTCCGGAATTTTTGTGCGAGGGGTCGGCACCGCTCAATTGAATATCTGGTGCTGGCCAGTCGGGTCGGGCGAGGTGTACGGTTATCGCAATAACAAGAACACGTCTCCCGAGATTCGAGCCGGTGTCACACCGAGAATTAACGCGGACAACCCTGTGGGCGAATGGAATCAGTTCGTGATCATCATGGTTCAGGACCGGCTGACCGTTATTCTCAATAACCACATGGTGCTGGAAAATGCTCAACTGCCGGACGTGCCCGAACGCGGGCGAATTGCGCTGCAGCATCATGGTGGTGTGAACAGGGACGGCAGTTTCAAGCCGGCTTCAAGTCTGGTCCAGTTCCGCAACGTCTGGATCAGGGAACTTCCGGCGAAGTCAAAGTAACCCACGTGTATTGAACGTTTCATGCGAAGTGACAGCGGGTTCCCAAGTGTCAGCACACTACCTACCCCGCCATAAGTCCATCAACAACATATCGGAGTCTGCTCAATGCTTAGAAATATTCTGGCTGTTCTGTTTCTTGCGTGCCTGGTGTTCAGCAGCTCCCTGTCAGCTGCTGAAAAGTCACGTGTTCTGATGGTGACCCAAAGTGCCGGCTTCAAACACGGATCTGTGAATCGCAAAGAAAAGGACCTGGCGCCCGCGGAAGTGGCAATGATTCAACTGGGACAGAAGACAGGCCTGTTTTCCGTCGACTGCACTCAGGACTGTGCCGCAGATATGACCAAAGACAATTTACAGAAATACGACATCGTCATGTTCTATACCACTGGCATGCTGCCGGTTGCAGAAGCGGATATGGAATATTTTCTGAAGGACTGGCTGCAGCAAAAAGGGCACGGCTTTATCGGCTTTCATTCCGCGACAGATACCTACAAAGAATATCAGCCGTATTGGGACATGATTGGCGGCAGCTTCAACGGTCATCCATGGGGTTCCGGAACGACAGTCACGATCAACGTGCACGAATCGGGGCATCCAACCATGAAACCGTTTGGCAAAGAATTTCAGATTAAGGACGAGATTTATCGCTATAAGAACTGGCAGCCGGAGAAGGTACGAGTGCTGATGAGTCTGGATATGACGCGCTGCAAACCGTCTGAGCCATACCATGTACCTGTCGCCTGGGTGAAGTCGTATGGCGAAGGCCGCGTGTACGTCAATAACCTCGGTCACAACCCATCGACATGGGCGGATAAACGGTTTCTGGAGTCAGTAACTGCGGGCGTCAAATGGATTCGAGGCGATGTGGACGGACAGTCCGCCCCGAATCCGAAGTTGTCGGCTGCTCAGGAAGCGGCTGCGAAAGCTGCCGCCGAAGCGTCAAATTGAACAAGGCCAGGGGACCGACACGAAGTGTTCCCTGAGGCAGCATAAAAAAGAGCCCGGCATTCCTGTGAATGCCGGGCCTCCTGGCCTGTGTGCACTTAATGAAGGTTTATCCCAGCAGATCCTTAACCGTATCTCGCTCGACGCGAAGTTCAGCGACTGTGGCATCAATTTTTGCCTGAGCGAATTCATTGTGTTCCAACCCCTGGGCAATGGACCATTTTGAGCCATCGCTTGTGACCGGAAAGCTGCTGATCAGTCCTTCGTCTACTCCATAGCTTCCGTCACTGCAGACAGCGGCACTGAAGGTTGCTCCGGCGGCAGTGGGGTAGTGGACGGCTTTCACGTTGTCGATAATGGCGTTTGCCGCTGACGCAGCACTGGATGCTCCGCGAGCCTGAATAATGGCTGCTCCGCGTTTCTGGACTGTTTCGATGAAATCGTTCTGCAGCCATGCTTCGTCGCTGATGACTTCGGCCGCGGCTGTACCACCGATCTTCGCGTTGTAGAAATCCGGGTACTGAGTGGCTGAGTGGTTACCCCAGATGGTCATGTTGGAGACGGCCGACACGGGTTGCCCTGATTTCTGCGCGAGTTGTGAAATCGCTCGATTCTGATCCAGCATGGTCATGGCGTACCAGCGGTCATTCGGTACGTCAGGTGCGTTGTTCATCGCGATCAGACAATTCGTATTGCAGGGATTGCCGACCACCAGAACTCGCACATCGGAAGCAGCTGCATCTGAGATGGCTTTTCCGGTGCTGGTAAAAATTGGTCCGTTGATCTTAATCAGGTCACCGCGTTCCATGCCCTTGCCACGAGGAATGCTGCCAACGCAGAGTACCCAGTTGCAGTCCGCAAACCCGTCGTTCAGGTGATCACTGTCGGCTTTCACAACACCAGCCAGTGTTGGAAATGCACAGTCATCCAGTTCCATGTGGACGCCGTCCAGAGCGGACATGGCAGGCGGGATTTCGACAAGGTGCAGAATCACAGGCTGATCAGGCCCGAACACCTGGCCTGAAGCAATTCTGTACAGCAGCGAGTAGCCGATTTGGCCTGCAGCACCAGTTACGGCAACTCGAATAGGGGCGGGCATCAATTCTCTTTCCAATGCAAAGTTCAGAAGCAGGCCGGCCGTGATACAAATCTCACATCCGCCCTCAGGATCGACGCCGATTGTAGCGAGGCTTCCGTTGCGATTTCAAAGCATCCCAACATGTTTGTCGGAAGACCTGACGGCGTTCTTTGAATACAGAAAATTCAGTTACACATCGCACAGCTTCATGGCTTCCGTCAGGCCGACCAGTGGGTCTCTGGTGGGAATGAATTCCTGTCCCACGTAACCTTCATAGCCCACTTCCAGCAGTTTGTGCATGATCGGTGCGAACTGAACTTCCTGTGTGTCGTCCAGTTCCGCTCGACCAGGGCACCCCGCCGTATGTACATGGCCGATGATGTCCTGCATCCGGTCAATTCGTCGCATCACATCGCCGTTCATTACCTGAACGTGGTAGATGTCAAACAGCAGTTTAACTCGTTCCGATCCCACGCGTCGCAGCATGGCGGCAACCTGATCCACATCGTCCCCCTGGTATCCCGGATGGCCCTTCATCGGATGTGAATCGTCTCGCGTGTTCAGGTGCTCGAGGCAGATCGTCACCCCTTTCTTTTCTGCGTATGGTGTCAGCTTTTTCAGGCCTGCAACACAATTGTCCATGCCCTCTTCCAGCGGGATCTCGCCGCTGTTGGGGTCTTCGGCGTCGCGCCATTTGTACCCGGTAAACGCGATCACACTCGGAAACCCGGCGTCAGCACATCCGTCGATGACTTTCTTCGTACGATCGATCACTTCGTCGTGATACTGCGGATTGTTGAGCCCTTTCATGAACGGCGCGCCCGGCATTCCGTTTGACGCGATGGCGCAGGTGAGGCCGTGTTTCTTCAGCGTGGCAAAATCTTCCGGGCCAACGATTTCTACCGACTTCCCGCCAAGCTGTCTGGTGATTTCGCAGGTCCTGTCGAGGCTCCACATGTCGCCGCCAGCATTGAAACACCAGAATACCACTGACTGCTTTATCCGCCCTTTGATCGCGGCCTTCTCGGGCACCGCTGCTGACAATCCGGGGCTCGCCATTCCGGCTGCGACCGCGGAGCCAATCGAACCACAGAGCAACTGTCGCCGATTGACCGACGTTTCAAGCGCCGAGTCGTTGATGTCTCTGCGCGAACGGGACCCCGATATCGCGGCTGAATGGTCGTCTGACATATCGTCTTCCTTTTACAGAATGCCGGCGAATGCATTACCAGCATCGCAGTTCATGTGATTTGCAGGAAATTTCTCAGCAGATCGTATCCTTTCCCGGTTAGAAAGCTTTCGGGGTGGAACTGCACGCCGTGTACGGGAAAGTCTTTATGCTGGAGTCCCATCACTTCGAAGGACTGTCCATCGTCATCGACCCAGGCTGTGACTTCAAGGCAGTCGGGCACGGACTCTCTGGGGACAATCAGACTGTGATAGCGCGTGGCAGTGAACGGGTTGCTCAGTCCCGCAAAAACACCTGTGCCGCCGTGATGAACCTCTGACGTCTTACCATGCATCAGCCGCTCTGCGCGAACAACCTGAGCTCCATAGACTTCCGCAAGACACTGATGGCCAAGGCAAACACCCAGGACCGGCACGTCAGGACCGAACTTCGCAATCACGTCGCGAGAAATTCCAGCTTCCGTCGGCGTACACGGACCAGGCGAAATGATTATTCGTTTCGGGGCCAGTGCCGCAATTTCATCGATTGAGATGCGATCGTTTCTTTCAACATGGATTTCCGCATCCGGATCGATTTCGCCAATCCGTTGCACCAGGTTGTAGGTAAATGAATCGTAGTTATCGAGCAGGAAGATCATGGAGTGATTTCGTGGATCGTTGCAGCACACCATTCTGCCCCTGCGTCCGGGGCAGCACGACTACAGGCAAGCGGTCGCAGCTGGTTAAGGGAAGGTCTGTGTATGATCCGTGATCGCAAGCAGCAGCGGAGTGTTGTCAGCGTGAAGAGTGGTCGTCAGGGTGGAACGGTAACAAGAACCTGTTGATGTTGAGGGAAAGGCCCCGAAACGGCCGAATCAGTTGCAAATCATAGGTCCATCGTGCCAAGTGTTGAGTCAATTCGGGTGTGGTATTCGGGATATTCCGTTAATTCCTGTTGAGTAATCTGGGCAGACTGGTGCTGTCAGGAACGGCTCGAAACCAGCGAAATCTGTCACATAGTGGTTTCGTGTTGAATGGCTGGTTCGACCTGGACGGTTTTTCCGATAACGAAGAAGACGCGTCATGTTAGTGGCAGGTTCAGTTTCCCTGCCACTCCGTCGATGCCGCGGCTTTCTCAATGATTCAGGGACGAATGCTATGACGACACCCCATCTATCGTTGCTGTTGACAGCTTTGACCGCTGTTTGCGGATGTGCGACCGGGGGATTCCCGGTTGTTGACCCCGGCAGCGGGGGACGACCGGGATCAGCCGAATGGTGGGCACAGAAGGCGGAACAGCCACCTGGCGTCCGACAGGTCTGCCACAAAGGGAAAATGTGGCCGGTACGGCCTCGCCCTACGGGCGAGCGTCAGCAGTTTACACACACCTATCATTCGGCGCATTACTGGCCGCTGCCTTATACGTGTCAGGACCGCGAGTACATGCGGAGCATCGTGGGACTTCAGACGGATCTTGGCTGGCAGCAGG
>Ga0315316_10000813_pt1 | contig 21240 bp, 22 predicted proteins | sample M160m3416metaG_FD_203702 | JGI IMG/M metagenome (GOLD analysis project Ga0315316, IMG submission 203702) | Ammonia-oxidizing marine archaeal communities from Monterey Bay, California, United States - M1 60m 3416 | ecosystem: Environmental > Aquatic > Marine > Intertidal zone | place: USA... | reverse complement strand
GAAATCGATACATTTGGAGCTAGTTCGTTTGAAGATGCATTAAATTCTGCTGAAGAAGAAAGATCACCATCTGATGTTAATTATTCTATTTTGCCTGTAGAAAATTCTATTGAAGGTACAGTTGGACAAAGCATTGATGAAATTCTAAAAACAAATCTACATTCAATAGGAGAAGTGTATCTTAAAGTGGAACATTGTTTAATTGGTAGAGGTAGATTGGGCAACGTAACAAAGGTATATTCACATCCACAAGCATTAGGACAATGCAGTGATTTTATTATAGACCATAATTTGAGAACTGTTCCAACATATGATACAGCAGGAAGTGTTGAAATCATAAAAGACCTTGAAGATAATTGTGCAGCGATAGCAAGTAGCCTTGCTAGTAGTTTGTATGATGTTCCAATAATCAAAGAAGGAATTGCAAATAATTCAAATAATTTTACACGCTTTTTGGTATTTTCAAGAGAGAATACTACCGAGACTGGAAATGATAAAACCTCAATTATTTTTTCAGTAAAACATGAACCAGGTGCATTACATCAGATATTGAAAGAGTTTCATGATAACGACATCAATCTAACAAAAATCGAATCTAGACCAAATAAGAACACAAACTGGGAATACAATTTCTTTGTAGATTTTCTAGGACATTATTCAAATTCAAAAATAAAATCTGTATTAGATAAGATTTCAGAAAATACTTTGTTTCTCAAAATAATTGGCTCATATCCGGTTGCAGATTTAGATTAGAATCCTTTTGGTTTTTTTGCACTAAACCCTGCACTAAATCCAATTATTACAATTCCAGCAATAATTACTAAAATTGAATAAGTGAAAAATAATGGATCACGTTCTAGTTCAAATCTATAAACTTCAGTAAATTCAGAATCACCAGTATTCTGTATCATAATTGTTGTCTCACCAGAATTAACAGAGGTCCATGAAAGATTAGCTTTATCCTCAAAACTTTGATCAATATCGTTACTAGAATCAGGTGTTGTGATTTTGATGTCAAATGAATCTCCAGTGACAGTTATTGATTGAGATGAGTTTTCTGGTGAGTTGAATTGGATTTTATCCAAATCTCCAACTCCAAATGTTGCAGAATCTTCTTGTATTTCACTTGATTCACTAAATGAACTAATCATTGATGATGCTCCAAGAATTGAAATAATACTTCCAATAATGAGACCGATTATCGTAAATTTGTTTAACATGACAAAACTGGATTTTAAATCAATAAAAGATTAGCTATACCACATCAACATCATGTGGTTGACTTTCTGCAAATCCAGCTCGTGACATTTTAATGAATTCAGCGTTAGTCTGCATTTGTTGTATAGAATGTCCACCACAATAACTCAAGCCAGAACGTATTCCACCAGTAATTTGTACAAGAATATCAGTTACAGAACCCTTGTAAGGAACCATAGCCTCAACACCTTCAGCAACATAGTCATTTAGATCATCATCTGTATCACTTGGAGTATTTTCTTTTGATTTTCTTCTTCTAGCTGCAGCCATAGAGGCCATACCACTGTAAAACTTGTATCGCTTTCCATTCTTTGTGATTGTAGAGCCTGGACTTTCATCTGTACCTCCAAGCATACTTCCTAGCATGACAGAGGAAGCGCCAGCTGCCAAAGCCTTTGTTGCATCGCCTGAGGTTCTTGTTCCACCATCAGAGATTATTGGAATTTCATATTGTTTACCAATTTCTGCACAATCCATTACTGCAGTCAATTGTGGAACGCCAGAACCAGTGATGACTCGAGTAATACAAATAGAACCAGAACCAACACCGACTTTTACGGCATCAACTCCTGCTTTAATCAAATCTTCAGTACCTTGAGCGGTTGCAACATTTCCCGCAATCAATTCACAATCAGGAAATGCTTTCTTAATATTTTTTACAGTACTAATTGCATTTTCACTGTGACCATGTGCAATATCAACTACAATCGCATCTACACCAGCTGCAAGTAATGCTTCAGTTCTGTCTAAAAAGTCACCTTTTACACCAACTGCCGCACCTACAAGAGGCCTACCTTTTTTGTCTTTCGAGGCATTCGGAAAGTTTTCAATATTCATTATGTCTTGTGTAGTATATAATCCAACAATCTGATTTTTGTCATTCACAAGAGGTAATTTTTCAATTCTCTGCTTTTTGAGAATATCCTTTGCATCATCTAATGTAGTATTTTCATTTGCAGATATAACATCTTTAGTCATTAATTCAGAAATAATTTTCTTTGAAGTGATTGATTCAAAAAGTACATCACGTTCAGTTAAAATTCCAACAAGTTTAGAATTAGAATCAACTACAAGCAATCCAGATACTTCTTTTTCACTCATCAAGTCAATAGCATCTTCGATAGATTTTTCAGAAGATATTTGATATGGATTATCAATCATTACACTTCCAGAACGTTTGACTTTTAGAACTTGATTTGCTTCTTCTTCTATTGTTAAAAATCTATGAATAATTCCAATTCCACCTTGTCTAGCCATTGTTGTAGCCATCATTGATTCAGTCACAGTATCCATGTTTGCACTAACTAAAGGAATATTGAGTTTAATGTTTCTGGATAAATTTGTTGAAAGACTTGTTTGTGCACGACTAGTTATATCCGAAAATTTGGGTACAAGAAGAACATCATCAAAAGTAAATCCTTCTCTTATTGTCAAATGAACCTTTTACCAGAGAGAAAAAATCTGTTATAAGCCTTTCTTGGATTTTTTTATGAGTGAATTTGTCATTTGGATAACATCAGAGGTTATTTTTGGATTATGAGTTCGAATAATTGACGCACCATTGATTATGGATAACATTTCAGCAATTGCAGTTCCAGTATTTCGATCAGCAGGATCTTCTTTTCCAAGTAGTTTTCCTAGAAAAGATTTATTCGAAATAGAAACCAAAATAGGAAAACGAGTTTTAAGGGATTTGAGTTTTTTAATAATTTCAATATCTCGTTCAAACCAATCATAATTTATTTTTGTGTATGGAAGTTTATTTTTTACATCAGAAGAACGTCTAAAAAAACCGATTGCAGGATCAACGACAATCTTACTTTTAGAAATTTGTGCATTTTGTGCAATCCCAATACTTTCGTTCAATAATTTTTTGGTTTCTAAGATAGTATTTCTTTTTACAAGTTTTTTGCTATAAGCACATAAAATTAAAGATGGATTATATTTTTCAATGATTTTTGGCATATTGGCATCATACTTCAAGCCAGAAATATCATTAATTACATCAATCCCCAATTCAAGTGCATTTTTTGCAACGGATGCCCTACAAGTATCAACAGAGATTGGAATATTAGATAAATTTTGTATTATTTTGATTGTTTTTGTCACTCTTTCAGATTCAAGTTTTTCAGATACTACTGTTTTCAGATAGGGTGCGGTTGACATTCCTCCAATATCAATAATATTTGCGCCAGTTTCTTCTAATTCAGTTACATGTTTTGCTATTTGTGATTTGGTTGATTTTATAGAATTTTTATAAAATGATTCAGGACTTGTGTTCAAAATTCCCATAATTGTTATTTTATTTTTTGTTCCAACCGTAATATTTCCTAGTTTAGTCATATCATTTATGATAAGGTAATCTATTTGAGTGATATGACAATACGAGGATGGAAAACAAAATTTAAAGAGATTAGAAATGAATTTAGATATTCAGAAGCAAAAGATATACAATCTGCTAAGAAATTAAATTCAATATTAAAAAAGAAATTTTCAGAAAAACAATTGGAGGAATTGATTAGGAATAAAACAGTGTATATTATTGGTGCAGGACCATCATTATCAAAATCTCTTAAATATATTAAAAAATCTAAAAATGTTACAAAAATTGTAGCAGATGGTGCAGTAAGAGCACTATTAGAAAAAAATATCAAACTAGATATTTTAGTTACTGATCTTGATGGTGATTTAATTAGTATTAAGAAAATTGGAAAAACAAAAATTCCAATTATAGTTCATGCACATGGAGATAATTATGACAAATTGGAAATTGTGAAAAAATTTTCAAACGTGATTGGTACTACACAAACAAACAAATTTGGAAGAATTGGAAATTTTGGAGGATTTACTGATGGAGATAGATGTGTATTTCTTGCAGAATATTTCAATGCAAGTAAGATTGTTTTAATCGGAATGGATTTTGGTCAAAAAATTGGAAAATATTCAAAACATAAAGTAATCAATCGTAAAACAAAAATAAAGAAATTGAAATTTGGAAAAATGATTATAGAATGGCTAGCAACCAAATCAAAAGCAGATTTGTATTCGACGAAAAGGATGAAGGGTTACAAAACTATTAGATTGGTTGACCTAGAGTGTATTGAAAACTTTTAGAATGCGTTTTAATACTGAATGAGTTTTCTAATAATTATGCAATATACTGATGAACAGATCCAAAAAATGTTAGAATTAAAAGAATCAATATTAGATAAAATGGCAAAACATCAAGATGAATTAGATTTTCTACAGAGAAACTTTGACATATTAGATGTAGTTTTGAAAGGATCTAGCTTTACTAAAGCATCTTCATTACCAAGGAAAGAAGAACCACGTGCAGATATGATAACAGAGAAAGAAGATACAGCAGAATCAATTCAGATTAAAAAAAATAAAGATGGAGAAGTTATTGCAAATGCATTTGTTACACCTGAAAAAATTTCTATAATAATGAGTGAGGGAATTGGTCTTACTGATGAAATACCACCGCTCAGATCATTTTTTATTGAAAGAATAATTGGAGAAATGAAAAAAATAGATAGTGTAGATGTCAAAAATGGAAAAATTGATCAGAATTCAGTAATTGATTGTGTAATTAACAAAAACGGACCTGCAATTAGAGAAATAATTATTAAAAATTATAGACAGAAAGAAAGGCTGGATGAAATAATCAATACAGCTACATGGTCGCTCACAAGAATGCTAGAAAATTCAGTTAAGTAAGAAAATGGAAAGAATAATTGTTTTAGATTTTGGTTCTCAATATAGTCATTTGATTTGTAGAAGAATTAGAGAATTTTCAGTTTATGCAGAATTAGTTCCATATGACATATCACCTGAAGATCTAAAGAAAATGAATCCAAAGGGAATAATTTTTTCAGGTGGACCGTCAAGTGTTTACAATGATAATGCACCAAAGCCAGATGAAGAGTTATTCAACTTTGGTTTGCCATTATTAGGAATTTGTTATGGTCATCAATTAATTGTGAATAAATTTGGAGGGAAAGTGAAACGTGCAAACAAAGAATATGGTTCATCTCTTCTTTCTATGGATAAAAATTCAGGATTGTTAGATGGTATTGGCGAATCAATACGTGCATGGATGAGTCATGGAGACGAGGCAGAAGAAATTCCATCAAATTTTGAGGTTATTGGTCATACAGAGAACTCACATGCTGCAGCCATAGCAAATACAGATAGAACCGTATTTGGTATTCAGTTTCATCCAGAAGTAGTACATACAGAACGAGGGACCGATATTTTGAAAAATTTTGTTTTGAATGTATGCAAAGCTAAACAAGAATGGACTATGGAAGGATTTGTAGAAAAAACAGTAAAGGAAATTTCAGAGATTGATGGAAATGTTCTATGCGGTGTTAGTGGAGGAATTGATTCAACAGTTGCTGCATTATTGATACATAAAGCGATAGGGAATAGACTAACGGGGGTTTTTGTAGATAACGGGTTGTTAAGATTGAATGAATCTAAAGAGATTGAAGATATGTTCAAGAATAATTTCTCGTTAAATTTCCACAGAGTAGATGCAAGTGAACAATTCCTTTCAAAATTAAAAGGAGTAACTGATCCTGAACAAAAAAGGAAAATTGTTGGGGAAGAATTCATTCAAGTATTTACTGACTTTGCAAAACAAAAAGGTCCATTCAAATGGTTAGCGCAAGGTACACTTTATCCAGATGTTATAGAAAGTGGAGTATCAAAAGGCCCTGCAGCAGTAATAAAATCACATCATAATGTAGGAGGATTACCAGATTGGCTAAATCTCAAAATTTTAGAACCATTAAGAGAATTATACAAGGATGAAGTTAGAGATATTGCTAGAATTTTAGGTGTTCCAGAAAAATTACTAAAGAGACACCCATTTCCAGGACCAGGATTATCTGTACGGATTATTGGAGAAATTACTCCTGCAAAATTAGCAATTTGTAGAAAAGCTAGTAAAATTGTTGAAGATGAGTTATGGGATGCAGGAATTTATGACAAAGTATGGCAAGCATATGCAGCAGTTGGAGATGATAAAGCAGTAGGAGTAGTGGGAGATGAACGAAGATATGGAAGAATTGTTACAGTTAGAGTTGTAGATTCTATTGATGCAATGACTGCAGATTGGACTAGACTTCCGAATGGAGTTTTAGAGAAAATAAGTAACAGAATTACTAATGAAATTGACGAGGTAACTTGGGTTTCATATGTAATTTCAAGTAAACCACCTGCAACAATTGAACCACAGTAATTATATCAAACAAGCGCCAAACACACCTGCCGAATCTCCAAGTTGATTTTTTACAATTGGGGTATCAACTATATCACTGAAGACTTTTTCATAAACAGCATTTTTTCCTTCATCATATAAAAAATCAATGTTGGATACACCACCACCTAAAATTATTATATCAGGATCTAAAATGTCAATAACATTTGCTAATGCGGAACCAAAATTATCAAGAAACGTTTTTTTCCAAGTTTCAAAATTTGGGTTATCTGAATTTTGAATAATTTCAGGTAAACTTTGGTTTAGATTAGATAATTCTAACCAGTTTTTTTCCAGTGCTGGACCGCTGATGTATGTTTCAACACACCCTTTATTTCCACAATAACAACTATTTCCTTCATTTTGAAGACAATGATGTCCCCATTCCCCAGCAATATTTGTTCGACCACGATGAATTTTTCCATTAATAGTTATCCCACCACCAACTCCAGTTCCCATGATTACACCAAATACTAAATTAGAGTTTTTACCTGCACCAAATTTGGTTTCTGCCAATGCAAAACAATTAGCATCATTTTCAATAGATATTTGATTGTGCAGAATATTTTTCAAATCATTTTGAAGATCTTTTCCAATTAGGCATTGAGTATTACTATTTTTTATTAAACCAGAATCAAGAGACAGCGCTCCAGGAGTACATATTCCAAGTGAGACTTTTTCATCTGAATTTTGAGCTAGTTCAAGAATCAGGTTTTTGATTGATTCTAAAATAGAACTGTAGCCATCATTTTGATTAGTGGGCATACGCTTTCTTTCAATTACATCATATTTCTCATCAGTAAGTATACCTTCAATTTTTGTTCCACCTAAATCAATTCCAATTTTATTCATGTAATTTGAAGAATATGGACAATAGATAAGTTCTCAGTGGATTTTATATCTAAAAATTAGACATATTTTTTATGAAAAGTGGTTCTATTGACAACCTACAAAATTTTTGCCGTCATAGCCAATCATTACAAGAATTGTCATTTTGTATGTAGGATTTTTTGTTGTAAAGAACCACTTTTTGAAAAATTTATCCCATTGGAGGCATGCCTGGAGGCATACCGCCACCAGAACCACCAGAGATTGCAATTACATCATCAATTCTTAGAATCATGGATGCAGCTTCTGTTGCAGATTTGATGATTTGTTCTTTGACGACTACAGGTTCAACAATATTTTGTGATAACATGTCAGTAACTTTACCTTCTTTAGCATTAATTCCTGTCCATTTTTTACCTTCACTTTGTTTTGCACGAAGTTTAACCATAGTATCAATTGGATCCATTCCAGCATTTTCAGCAATTGTTAATGGAATAATTTCTAGTGCTTCAGCAAATTTGTTAATAGCTAATTGTTCTCTTCCTTCAAATCTCTCAGACCAATCTCTCAAAAATGAAGCTAGTACTGCTTCAGGTGCACCACCACCTGCAACAATTTCTGGTTTTTCAATTACGTCTTTTACAACCATCAATGCATCATGTATAGAACGATCAACTTCATCAACTACACGTTGTGAACCACCACGAATTAGTAATGTTACAGATTGTGGGTTTTTACAACCTTCAATGAAAACCCATTTGTCTGATTCAACTTTCTTTTGTTGAACTAAGTTAGCTGCTCCTAGATCTTTTTCAGAAATATCTTCGATATTTGAAGTGATACGTCCACCTGTTGCTTTTGCAAGTTTAGTCATATCACTTTCTTTTACACGTCTTACTCCCAATATACCATATTTTGATAAGTAATGTTGTGCCATATCATCAATTCCTTTTTGGCAGATTACAACATTTGCTCCAACTGCATGAATTTTATCTACCATTGTTTTAATCATTCTGTTTTCTTCTTCAAGAAACATTTGCATTTGTGTTGGATCATTAATTCTAATTTCTGCACTCATCTCAGTTTTTTCAATTTCCATTGCAGTGTTTAGTAATGCAATTTTTGCTTGTTGAATTTTTGTTGGCATTCCAGAGTGAACTACTTCTTTATCTAAAACAATTCCTTTAATTAACGCAGTATCTTGAATTGAACCACCCGCTTTTTTCTCTACCTTTAGATTATCAAGATCTACAGAAGATTTGTTATCATGCTTGTCTACAATATTCATAATTGAATCAACTACAATTTTTGAAAGAGATTCACTATCTTCAGAGATTAATTTTGATTCCATACTTGTACTTGAAATTTTTAATAAAGTTTCTTTATCGTCTGGAGTGACTTTTTTAGAAATTTCAGATAATATTTCTAGTGCTTTTTCAGATGCTGCTTGAAAGCCCTCTATGATAATTGAAGAGTGAACGTCTTTTTTGAGTAGTTCTTCTGCTTTTGCCAATAATGTTCCAGCAAAGATTACAGAGGATGTTGTTCCATCTCCAACCTCAGTATCAATTGTTTTGGAAATTTCAATCATCATCTTAGCAGCAGGATGTTGTGCATCAATCTCTTTTAGAATTGTAGCACCGTCATTTGTAATAGTAACATCACCTAAAGAATCAACTAACATTTTATCTAGTCCACGAGGACCTAAACTTGACTTAACAATATCTGCAACCATTTTTGCAGCCATAATGTTATTTTTTTGTGCGTCTCTACCTTTTTCTTGTAAAGCACTTTCCTTTAGTACTAAAACAGGTCCATTTGGTGTTTGCTGAATTGAGGCCACGAATATTTTTTCTATGAATTCCCTTTTTATACGTTAGTTTGGATCGTAGGGATGAATTTTCTTGCTTTTACATCTACAATACCGCTATACAGTATTCTAATATCAGGTAATGCCAAAAAAGGTAAGAATAAAGGAATTAGATGTGGTTTTTTGAATTTACAACCAGCATCAAGTAAAACATCATTAATTTTGGAAAAGTTCTTTGTCACTTTTTCAATTGGATCTGTTGAGATTATTCCTCCCATCTGAAATGGTAATGATGCTAATGTCTTACCATCTTTTACAACAATTATTCCACCTTGAGATTTAATCAATTTGTTGGCTGCATGAGCCATATCTTTTTCATTTGAACCAATAACAATCATGTCATTTTCATGAAAACTCCATGTGGATGCAAATGCACCAATATCAGCATTAAAATTTTCCAAAAAACCAATCGTACTAGTTTTACTTCCAAACGTTCTATCTAATGCAGCTACTTTCCAAATATCTTTATCAAAAGATGAAATAACATTAGAGTTTTTTACATTCAAGGTTGAACTAGACTTTTTTGTAACAATTTCAGTTTTCATAGAAATTATATTTACAGATTCAATCTTGTTTTTTGATTTTATAAAGAAATTTTTTGGAGTTATTTTAGAAAGTTTCACACTTTTCATTATCCAATTTGGAATTTTAGGAGATTGAATTCTTTCTAAAATTTTACCATTAGAAACAACAATTTTTCCACCAAGAATTACTTTATTAATTTTAATTTTCTTATAGTCATCAAGAATTAAGATATCAGCAATTTTTCCAGGACCAATACCTCCTAATTCGTTTCCCATTTTATAATAATCAAAACAATTCTTTGATGCCATAGATATTGCATCAATTGGATTCATTCCAAGTTTGATTGATTCTCTAACACAATGATCAATATGACCAATGTTAGAAATATCAGAAGGATCTAATCCATCAGAACAGAACATTAATCGATTTTTGTATATTCCATGTGACAATACAAAAGGAACTATTTCTTTAAGGTCTCTACGAATCGAGCCTTCACGAATCATTATCCACATTCCAAGACGTAATCGTTCTAGTACTTGTTCAAAATTTATTGGTTCATGACACGAGAAAATTCCTGATGAAATGTATGAATTTAATTTCTTACCACTTGCACCAGCAGTATGCCCATTAATTATGCAATTATTCTCATGCATTTGTTTTAATGATTTAATAGTTTTAGGATCTCTTTTGGTAACTTTTGTCCAAGAGAAAACTTCACCTAATCCCACAATAGATGGTAATTCTATTGCTTGTTTTTCTTCTTCAATAGTGAGAGTTTTCCCATGGCTAAATTTTCGATCAACAGGTAAACCACCAGGTATAGTATGAAAAAATCTCATTGGAAGATTTTGTGTTTGACGTAAAAATTCCTTAAATCCTCTGTAACCACCTACACTAACAATGTCTATTGAATCTGGAAAAAGTGAAGTTACACCACAAAGTAGTGATTTTTTTACAAATTCAGCAGGTGTCAAAAAATGATCAATGTGTATATGAGGATCAACAAAACTTGGACAAACGTACTTGTTTTTTAAATCAAGAATTTTGGTTTTTTGACTACGTGTATGAGATGCGTCTTCTCCAACAAATGCAATTCTATCATTTTTTATGGATATCTGAATTTTTTCCTGAATTTCGTTTGTGTAAACGTTGATCAGGGAACAATTTTGTAAGATTAGATCTGCATAATTATCACCAATAGCTACTGAATTAATTTCAGGAAATATTGATGAAAATTTAGAATACACAACACACGATAGCCTCAGATATTATTATACATTGAAGCGATGTTTAAATTACGGTCAACGAGGCACCATATTATGAATTTACCAAAAGAGACTAGATCATATTGTCCAAAATGTAAAAGTCACCAAAAAATGAAAGTCTCTATTTACAAAGCTGGAAAAAGAAGAGGTTCAGCAGCAGGAGAGAGAAGACATGCCTTAAGAAAGAAGGGATATGGTGGACAAAAATTCCCAAAACTTGCAAAACCTGCAAAAACTACTAAAAAAGTTACATTAATTGAAACATGTACTACTTGCAAAAAGAAAATGATGAATAAAGGAATTAGAATTAGGAAATTCGAGTTGATTGCAGTATGAAAAAGGATCACGTTTTGGTTCCAGAACCAAATAGCAAATTCAACAAAGTAAAGTGTCACGAATGTGATGAGGAACAAATTGTTTATTCTCACAGTTCTACGCAAGTTATCTGTAATTCATGTGGGAATATTTTATCAAAAGCAACAGGTTCAATTGCTCAGATAAATGGAAAAATTTTAGATACTACCGAGTAATTCAAAATCATTTTTTGTATTAATATTCAAACATACACGTTTGTCATCAATGACAAGATAATCTTCTTCCACAGTGTCTAAATTGTTGATTTTACTTGAATTAACAATTGTGATACCTGTATGTACATAATCTTGGTCATTAAAGTGAACAATACATTCAGGTTCTAGATTTAATGATTTTTGAAAAGATTTTGTGGTTACAATACTAGTCCATATTTTATCATAATTTACAGTATCAACAATCTGTTTTACAATATTTCCATCCAATAAAGGTAAATCTCCAGATGTAACAAATACAAAATTGTCTAATTGTTTTAAAATATTATTTAGATCTGTAACAAAACCTTCGCCAAGTGTTTCAAATATCATCAGATTATTTTTAATGATAATCTTCTGCGTTTGAGGAGAATTTGGACTAGTAGCAGCAATTATTTTTTCAAAACAATCTGAACTCTTTAATGCATCAATAACATGTAGAATGAGTGGCTTTTTGTATTGTAGTAATAACTTTTCCTCATTAATTTGCATCCGAGTTCCCTTTCCACCAGCCATTATGAGACCAATCATAATGAAACAAAAATTAGTAATGATGAAAGTCTTGTTAATTCATTACTTGCACCCATAACATCACCAGTAATTCCTCCAAAACTTCGAGTAGATAATCCAACTAAGAACATTGTAACTACTATGCCAGCTGCAAAAACGATGAAACCATTCATTTCACCTACTATAATGAATGGAATAATTGTGATAATACCAGCTATCAATAGACGTTTTTTGTCCTTCATTGAATCCATGAATGGTGAGTTTGAGCCTGTAGCAGCAGAATTTCCTAATCCAGCCATCAAAACCATTGAAAATTTTGCCATGATTTCACTGAGCAGAATTATCTTGAAGAGTTCAATTCCATTACTAAGTGACAATGCAATGATAACACCAATTGCATACAGTACTATTGAAAAAATACCAGCAGAACCTACAGAAAGATCCTTCATAGCTTTACGCTTTTTTTCTTTGGAACCTTTAGTCATCAAACCATCTGCAAAATCAGCAAGACCATCAGTATGATGAATTCCAGTAATTACTGCCAAAGATGCAACAACAACTAAAGATACTACAAGTGGCTCAAGATAAAGAGATAATCCATAACCTAAACTTCCAATTACAAGACCAATTACAATTCCAACAATTGGAAAAAGATACATATTTTTTGCAATTGAATCAAGATTAGAATTTGATGTTGGAATAATTGTCAAAAAAGAAAAAATAGAACCAATCTGTTTAAGCAATAAAAATCGACTCCATTAATGAGATGAATAAGATTATAGGAATTGAAACGAGTCCAAAAAAGAGCAATGATGTAACTTTCATCAAAGTAATTGCATCCCTTACTTTTTGAGAAGTAATTTCTTGAGTATCAGTTCCCAAGGAATAATGTTCAATCTTTTCAAGTTTAGTTCCTAATGCACCAGCTAGAGCAGCCATTGGATAACCTGCATTTGGACTATCAGTTTTTTTACCATCACGTTTGAATATTTCATAACAATTTCTCCAATTATGTCCAAGCATCATAGCACCTAATACCATTGTTAAACCAGTTAATCTTGAAGGAATGTAATTCAGAACATTATCACAATTTGCACCAAACCAGCCTAAATTTTTAAACATCTCTGTTTTGTATCCAACCATAGAATCAACAGTATTAACAATTCGATATACAAATGCTCCAGGTAAACCAAACAAAGCAAAATAAAACATTGGTCCAGTTATACCATCCACAATATTTTCGCTTAGACTTTCAAGTGTTCCGGAAAGTACATGTTTTTTATCTAGATTTTTTGTATTCCTTTTTACAATCATTGAAAGATTTTTTCTTGCTTTTACAAGATCATTTTTTTGAATAGCATCTAAAATATCTAAAGCATGAATTTCCATTCCTCTTATTGCAATAGTTAATTTAAATAAAATTGAACAAATAACAATTGAAAATATAATAGATAATAATTCAAAAGTAATTGAATTAATACTAAATTTTAAACCACTTAAGAGAATACAAGATATAGAGACAGGTACTAAAACGATAAAGATTCCACCCAATTTTTCTAAATTATTATTTTTAGTTTTCATACGAGTCGTTATAATTCCAATAAGATTTCCAATCCATGCTGTAGGATGATAACGGTTTTTTGGATCTCCAAAAACTAGATCTAAAATAATTGCAAAACCAACAATAGCAATTGATTCCAAAATCATTTCAAAAGTTTCTCCACTTTACGAATATTAAGACTTGACTTTACAACTTTAGATATTTTGTTTATTTCTTTATCTAATTTTTTTAGATTTGAGGAATTCCAATTCAAATTTTTAGGAGAATCACCAATAGAATCCTCATCTGGAATTTCAAAGTTGGTCATTGGGATTGTACCGAATACAGGTAAACCGGTTTTTTGCTTTAATTTTCGATAACCAGGTTTTAAAATTTCAATATCTCCTCGAAATTTATTTATGATAAATCCTTGTACAAATTCAACATACTGTTTTTCAATCAATTCCATGGTTCCTACGATACTTGCAAACGCACCACCTCTTTCAATATCAGTAACAAGCAACACGGGTGATTTTGTTTTCTTGGCGATTTTCATATTTGTTATATCATATTTTTGTAAGTTAATTTCAGCTGGAGAACCAGCACCTTCAAGAAATATAATTTCATGCGATTCTGAAAGTTTGTAAAATGATTTCATAGAATCTTTAAAACCATTTTTTAAGACAAAATTTTCATAATAATCACTAGCATGCATTTTTTTGAAAAATTTTCCATTAAGAAATACAGAACTATGATAATTTCCTAAGGGTTTTAGTAAGATTGGGTTTTGTAATGGGGTTATATCAGTTCGTGCTCCAATAGCCTGAATTGCTTGTGCTCTAGAAATTTCAAAATTTTTTCCAACATAAGAAAAATTTGACATATTTTGTGATTTGAATGGTGAAACGGTATATCCCATATCAGAAAAAATTCTACAAAGAGCTGTAACCAATATTGTTTTTCCAGCTCCAGAAGAGGTTCCTTGAATCATTAAAGATTTTACCATTTTATTTCTTTAAGTGCCTCCACTAATAATTTATTTTGATTTCTATTTTTTATAGCTATTCGTATATAATTTTTATTAAGACCACAAAAAGTGCTACAATCTCTAACAAGAATATTTTTTTTAATTAATTTTTTTTGTAAAATTTTTGAATTTATTTTTGTTTTAATTAATATAAAATTAGTAGACGAATTAAAACAAGATAACCATTTAATTTTAGATAAGGATTTCATTAAAAACAAATTCTCTTTTTTAATATTTTTACGTGATTTTTCTAGAAAATCAGAGTAACATAATGCAGCACTTGCAGCTGTTTGTGCAATATAATTTACATTCCAAGGAATTTTTATTCTTTGTAAAATTTCAATTATTTTTTTACTGCCAAGACCATAACCAATACGAAGTCCTGCTAAACCAAACGATTTTGTGAATGAACGTAAAATGAATAAATTATCATATGATTTTATACTTTTCACAAGTGTTGGATAAGAATCTGGTACAAGTTCAATAAATGTTTCATCAACAAATACTAAACTAGATTGTTTTTGAGCAATTTTTACAATTTGTTTCATATTATTTTTTGATAAAATTTTACCGGTAGGATTATTTGGATTGCAGATAAAGATAATACCATTTTTAGGGATTTTTTCTAGAAATTTTGATAGATCGTTGTTAAGATTCATAGATTTAAAAGAGATTATATTTCCACCAAAAAATTTTACTGCTTTTTCATATTCAGAAAATGTAGGACATGGAATCAAAACTTTGGATTTTTTGTTTACAAAGGTACTACAGAAATTGTAAATTATTTCAGTAGCGCCATTCCCAACTAAAATTTGTGATGTGTTAATTCCAGTAAACCATTTTAGGTTTGTACGTAATTTTGATGACTCAGAATCAGGATAAATATGAATTTGGTTTAGTTGTTTTTTTAGATATTTTTTCACACCTGGATGGCATCCTAATGGATTAACATTAGAACTAAAATCAATTATTTTCTCATTTGGGTTCTTAATAGAAAAGATACCTCCATGAGCAGCAGGTCTATGAGAGGTAGTGTTTGGATTAGGTGTTATTTTCAATATTTAAAATAAAGTTATTCAGTATAGTATTCTTTTGGTTTTTGTCTAAAGGAATATTAACTGAAAATTGCCAAATTGGATCTATGAAAAAAAGAGTTGCCATAATAGGAGTTACAGGTTCTGTTGGTCAAGAATTTGTACAGTCACTAAATAATCACCCATGGTTTGAGGTTACTCAGATTGCAGCATCTGAACGTTCAGCAGGAAAAATGTATCTTGACGCAATTAGAGATCCTAGTGGAATTATTGCGTGGGATGTAGGTGGGGAAATTCCAGAATATATCAAAAGCATGAAAGTTCTAAAAATTGAAGAAGTCAATATTAAAGAATTAGATTTAATCTTCTCAGCAGTAGAATCCGAGGCAGCAAGAGACATAGAAACTAGATTTGCAAAAGAGTTACCAGTAATTTCAACATCATCTGCCTACAGATATGAAGAAGATGTTCCAATATTAATTCCAGGAGTGAACGATGAACAAGCAGAATTATTAGAAGTTCAAAAAAAGAATAGAAATTGGAAAGGATGGGTTGCACCACTTCCAAACTGTACAACTACAGGTTTAGCAATTACACTAAAACCACTATTTGAGAAATACGGTGCAAAAAAGGTTATGATGACTTCCATGCAAGCAATATCTGGTGGAGGGAAGACAGGAGTATCAGCAATGGGAATTACTGATAATATTTTACCATACATTCCAAAAGAAGAAAATAAAGTTAGAATAGAAACTAAAAAAATCCTTGGAAAACTTAAAGATGGAAAAATTGAAGATGCAGATATCAAAGTAAGTTGTACATGTACAAGAGTTCCAGTGATTGATGGACATACAGAATCAGTATTTGTTGAAACTGAAAAAGAGATTGATCCTAAAGTAGCTAAAGATACCTATAACGATTACAACAAGAATATTTCAGTAGCAGGATTACCTTCTGCACCTGAAAAATATTATGCATTTCATGAAGATCCAACAAGACCACAACCTAGAATGGAAAGGGAAGTTGGAGATGGAATGACCACATCAATTGGAAGAGTTGAAAAAGAAGAATTATTTGATAATGGACTAAAGTATATGTTATTTTCACATAATAAAAAAATGGGATCTGCAAAAGGTGCAGTTTTGTTAGCAGAAATGCTATACAAAAAAGATAAAATTTAGTGAAGAATTATAGAAATTTTTCAATAATATGTTTATTAGAGGTATAAATTTCTAAATTGCCGGTGAAATAAATGGTAAAAGTTGATGAACTCGATTTAAAAATTCTTTCAGAATTAAGTAATGATGCATCAATATCTGTTCCAAAATTATCAGTCAAAATTAATGTTAATTCATCTGTAGTGTATAGTAGAATTAAACGCCTTTTGAAACAAAAATTAATTCATAGATATACAATTGATGTTAATGATAAAGAGTTAGGATATTTGGTGAAATCTGTTACAGGAATTAATATGGATTCGAAAAAGCGAGATACAATAATTGATGAATTATTCAAAATTGAAGGAGTTAGGGAGATTTCAGAAGTTACAGGAAGATTTGATATCATGGTTACAATGTATGCAAAATCACTAAATGGTATGCATAAGGTAGTTTCTGAGAAGATCGGTAAAATTGAAGGAATTTTAGGTTCTGAGAGCTTCATAGAGATGAAAAGAAGGACTAAACCAATGCCTTACATGCCAGAGTAAACGAGTGATATTTATTTTTCTGAGGAAGTGATACAACATGCAAGAAACAACTACAAAAATTAAGGTCAAAACATACTATGAACTAACAAAACCAAAAATTTGGTATCTTTTAGTTTTTACAGCATTTGGAACTGCAATTACTGCATCAAATATTTACAATATTGAAATTTCAATTGCAACTTGGGCCCTGATGTTATTTGGAGTTGCTGCAGGTTCTGCGTCAGCTAATACTTTGACAAATTATCATGATAGAGATATTGATGAAATAATGGAAAGAACAAAAGACAGACCAATTCCAAGTAAGAGAATTTTTCCTGCTGAGAAAGCAAGAGACTTTGGATTGGTATTAGCAGGGATTTCAATTGCATGTGCATTTGGAATTGCATTCACTACATCATTTTGGAATGGAATGTGGTGTGGCATCTTTATGGTGTTTGGTTTGGCAGATAATATTGTGATTTATAGTCACGCATTGAAAAGAAAAAGTCAACTTAACATCATACTAGGAGGTTTTTCAGGAGGTGCACCAGCAATGATTGGATATGCTGCTGTAACACTAACAGGATTATGGGATTTTGGATTGATCATGGCAGGATTGGTCTTCATTTGGATTCCGATGCACATTTGGGCTTTGACATTACACTTTAGAGATGATTATCAAAAAGTAAAAGTTCCAATGTTAACTGCAGTATTATCTGAAAAAACATCAGCTAGAGTAATTGCTGCAACAACAGTTATGATGGTAGTGTTTAGCATAGTACCATTCTTTTTGACAACAGATACAGGTGAACCAGTGATGAGTGAGGTTTACCTATACACTGCAATAGCATCAGGTATTTTGATGGTTGTACTTAGTGCATGGGTTGTATCAAAACCAACTGAAAAGGCATCATGGGTTTTGTTCAAATTTTCTAGCCCATATCTAGCAGTTTTGTTTATAGCATTAATGGTAGATTCCGCACTTTAATAAAAAAACGTATAACTTTTTAATACCAAATTCGGTGTTTCTACCATGGTTATGGAATTAGTTTGTAAAGACTATGGACACGACTGTAATTTTATCGCCAAAGGTGAAAATGCAGAAGAAATTATGAAAGAATTTGGAAAACACACAGACGAAGAACATGGATTATGGTATTCAGATGAATCACTAAAGCAACTTTTTCAAAATAAATATAATAAAAAATAATATTATTCAGGTTTTAGAATAATCTTTCCAACTAATCCTTTTCCATTAAGCATTTTATTGTGAGCGTCTACAGCATTCTCAAATTTGTAGACAGAATCAATAATGACCTTAATTTTTCCTTGACCCATCCAATGAAAACCCTCTTCCAATTCAGCACGAGTTCCTTGTGTTGAACCTAGAATATTGATTCCTTTGAAAAATATATGACGCAAGTCGGCAGGTACATTATATCCGGTTGTAGCGCCAGTTGTTACCATCGTTGCACCATATTTCAAAAGCGTGAGTTCCTTGTTGAAATGAGAACCTCCGATATGTTCAAAGATCACGTCAACTCCTGGTCCTCCAACAATCTGTTTTGTGATTTGCCGAACTTCTTTGTGCCAATCTTCTTTTCGATGATCAACAGCATAATCCGCGCCTAATTCTTTTAATTTTTCTAATTTTTCTGGACTTGCAGTTGCAATTACAATACAACCATACAATTTTGCAATTTGAATACCAAATATTCCTACACCAGAACTACCACCCATCACAAGAACAATTTGCCCCGGTTTGATCTTAGCTCTTCCAATAAGCATATGCCAAGAAGTAAGTAAAGTCATTGATGCAGCTGCAGCTTCCTCATAACTTACATTATCAGGAATTTTTAGAACGTTAATTTCTGGAAGATGTGCAATTTCACAATATCCTCCCCAAAGAGGACCGGTTTCAAATCCCCAAATTTTTCTTTTCCGACAATTGTATTCTTTACCATCTGTACATGCAGAACAAACACGACAAGACATGTTTCCATGCGAAACAACTCTATCACCAACTTTGATACTTTTTACATTTTCACCAATAGCAATAACTTCACCTGCTGCATCAGTACCAGAGATATGTGGTAAAGGAACTGCCAAAGGCTTTCCCCTCATTCCCCAAATATCATCATAGTTTAATGCAGCAGCTTTTACACGAAATAATACTTCGTTTGGTTTAACAGTTGGTTCAGGAACATCTTTTAGTTTTAAAATTGATTCAAAATCATTATCTTCTGCATATTTTTCATAAACTAACGCTTTCATTTTATCTAATAATCATCTAGAGAAATTTTATCCAATTTTGGAATTTTTGCAATTTCAAATCCTTCTTTTCTTTTATTCAAAGGTCTTGTTGCATCAATGCCAAGTTTGGCTGTTTTGAGATTTTTCTGATCACTTGAAGGATCTAAGCTAGAACCACGTACATTTTTTATCAATACTATGTCTTTGTCAGCCTGAAATCTGGTTGCCATTGCATATTCAACCTGATCAGAACTTGATGGATCAATATCATCATCTACAACAGTAACCATTTTCAAAGAACGATGAGATGCAAATATTTCATTAATTATCTTTTTTACATTAGTAGAAGATTTTTTTGATATTTGTGCTACAGCATGAAGCCAATGTGAGCCACCATTTGATAATATTACTTGTTTAGTTGAAGGAAATTTTTTCTTTAGGATTCCATTAAGTTTTGACTCTATTGGCATTCCCATGAGTAGATGGTGTTCACCATATCCAGAGAGTATATCGTGGAAGATTGGATTATTTCTATAATACATTTTTTCTAGCTCAAAGAGAGGTTGTTCTCTAGGGTGATCATATGTACGCAACATCTCAACCATCCATTCTTTGTCAGTTTTGTCTTGAAGAATCCTACCTTCCATGACGATTTCTGTACCTGATGGAACATACATTCCAGAATATGGACATTTTGAGAGAGTTAATTTATTTCTCAGCAAGGAATTTGCTATGTGTAATTCATCTTTTCCCCAATCAGCCTGATAAGCACCAGCAATTGATATTGCAGGATGTACACCAACAGTAATTGCGACTTTAAGATCTTCACCATGTTCTTTTGCATTAACGAAGTTTCTGTGTGAATGACGTCCCTCAACCATTCTGATTGAGAAATGTGTTTTATCAACTGGCATTAATCTATGAAAAGCAGAATTCTGTGTTTTGAACTCATAGTTTTGTGAATAAACTATAGCCGATGTAATGAATGGTCCAGATTCTTTTTCAAAGTGTGTAATAATAGGAAGCTCGGACAGATTTTTTGAGGTATTTTCAAAAAATTTACCATTAGTTGTGATTTTTGGTTTTTTGGAATGTTTAATTGAAGAAAAAATTGATTCATGTATTTTGTTTTCTTTAGAGTTTACTGCCAATGCAAATCTCTTTCGTGTACCAACTAGATTACTTGTTAAATTGAAATTATTTTGTTTGATATTTTCAAAAAGCAAAGCAGAGGTTCCGTCAGATTTTGCTGTAATTCCTGCTATTTCAAATTTTGTTGAAACCTTTTTTTTAATAATTCTAATCTCTTTAGATTTTTTTAATTTGGATATATATTCACGAAGATCTGCCGTCATTTTTGAATTTCTCCCATTATCTCATACATTAATTGTTTTGTGGTTTCATTATCCAAATCTTTTTCAAAATTTGCTGTAACAAGACAGATACCTTTTAAAAATGATGAAATTTTTTCAGCCAGTAATTTCAAAAATAGTTCCTCAGATTTAGTTGGTATGATTATAGAAGTTGATGGTACAGGTCCAGAACTAATTGAAATTAACATTGGGCCGATTTTTGGAGAATTTTCAGAAATTGAGATTATCATTCCATTTTC
>Ga0315316_10000810_pt1 | contig 21248 bp, 16 predicted proteins | sample M160m3416metaG_FD_203702 | JGI IMG/M metagenome (GOLD analysis project Ga0315316, IMG submission 203702) | Ammonia-oxidizing marine archaeal communities from Monterey Bay, California, United States - M1 60m 3416 | ecosystem: Environmental > Aquatic > Marine > Intertidal zone | place: USA... | reverse complement strand
TATAGGTTGTCATCCCGCTGAGTTGCTCAATCCATGCTTCCCCATTTTCCAGGTAATCGACTTCAAGGCCGAGGCGAACTGTGATTTCCGGGACCGCCGAGCGGGCGCTTTCCACTCCCTCCAGATATTCCGGGAATTCCCCCAGCAGCATGCGCCAATCGTCGAATCCGTCCTCAGCGGCCGGGCTGTGGTCTGAGAAACCGATCTCACCCAGGCCGATCTTTGCCGCCTGCCGGGCATATTCAACCGGTTCACCCTCAGCATGCCGGCACAGCGGGGTATGCGTGTGATAATCAGCGAGTTTGCCCAGGTTCATCGGGCAATGATGCCACGAAAATGGCTTTCGTCCTGTAAATTCAAGGAATTTCAATAGCTAAAAAGTGGATAATTATGCAAATTAGGCTTGCCTGAAGCCCTCTTTTCCCTGACAAATAGGCGTTATGAAGAAGTTTTTTTCCCTCATCGCTGGTATTGTCGTCCTTTCAGCTTCCCCGGCCTCCGCTATTGTCGGGGGTCCCTGGGATGGAAATAATTTCAACCAGAGCAATTCAGGAGTTTACCAGGCGACCATGTATATTACCAATGGCGTGGGCTTGGCGCGTTTTTCTGATGATACCAGCGCGCAGTTCTCAGCGGTTAACCAGTCGGTGATTTTCTTCCGTGGCGCGGTTTATGTCGGGAGTTGCTTTGGAACTGTTGACTGGGTCAATGGCAAAGTGAATGCGGTGACCAATGGTGATACCATCAACAACTTCACTGACAGTGGTTCCGGTCGCAGCATCGATATTGCCAACACCTACTTCATTGCAAAAATTACCGAGGAGGCACCGATTATGCGTTTCTCCGGCAAGGGGCAGGCCAACTTCTTTGGAGCACTGGACACCTTTGAATTATCACGCGTTACCACCACCACCATTATTGAGGGCGATTCCGAGACAGAGGTGGAAGCCTTGATTACTTCCGAGGGTGGCGAGGAACCCCTCCCTGAGAGTATCGGTGAGCCTCATCAAATTTATGTCTTTGGTGCGCAGATTGGATTCTAGTAATTGGTGTAGTGCCAAGGCACGGAGCTGACTGCCATTTAACTTAACGATAAAGTTCCTTCTTTTTAACAGAGGAGGGGGTGGTTCTTCCTTGAAACAAGGTTCAGACAACGATTCCTTCGGGCTGGCAACTTCCGTATGCCGGCCCGTTGCTTTTCAAGAGAAGGCTGAGACTGCCCGGGTTGGTGCCATACCTGCCGCCGGCAAGCATGCCGCACGGCGCAAAGGCTTCACGGTCCTTGAACTGCTTGTCGTGACTTTCATTATTGCGGTCCTGGTTTCGCTGAGCTTTCCCGTTTACGGCTTGATCCGACGGAAAGCGGAGGTTGCTGCCTGCGCCGCCAACATGAAGACCCTGTTTTCAGCCCTCCAGGTGTATACCACGGACAAGGGGCATTGGCCGCAACCCCCGGCGAGTGCTCTTGGCGATGAGGATAAGTTCTGGGATTTCTGGATAGCCGTGCTCGCAGAATATGGCATTACAGAGGAAACCTGGATGTGTCCCACCTATAAACGGCTGAGCAAGGAGGATGACATTAGCAAGCGCAAAGCCACCTATCTTCCGGCCGGGTTTGATGCGGTTAGTGCCCTGACTCCCTATCGCTGGGGTAATCAACCTTGGCTCATTGAGATTGGCGATCACCATGGGGATGGCCCTCTGATGTTGCGGCCGGATGGCTCAATTGTCCCTTTTTCGATGGGAACGCCTGATGAAAGCTAGGTGCCGCTTGTGAATACTTCCATCAGCTTAAAGAAAGATTTAATCACTGAGGGATTCCATTTTTTGCAATACTGCGCTATTTTTGAGTCCCTACACTGTTTTTTTGCCTGAAGACTTAACCTCGCCCAAACCCATGAAGTTCCCCTTTCTCATTGTCCCCATGGCTGCTGCCACATCGCTCATCGTGGCGGTAACCTCCCAGTTACAGGCGGCAACCCCGGAATACCAGCCATTACCGGAGGGTGTCTTGAACCTGATCGATGGAACCTCCCCCGCCTCTTTGGAGTTGGCCCTTGATCGGATCTGGGTGAGGCCTTCCGGTGAACAGGGATTTGTTGAGCGTATTCCGCAGCAGGCTTCCAATGCGGAACTCTATAATTTTGTTTCAGCACGCGAGTCAGCCTTTCCCGGCGATGAATGCGGTATGGTCGCTTTTCTGGCAGGCAAGCCGATAAATGACGGCACCATTCGTTTCGTGACACGCAAGGTGAGCGTGCGGCTTGCGGAGAATTTCCGCACCGTTGAGCATGCCAACAGCATTGCCGCCGAGTTAGGGCTGGGGCATGAAAGGGAGCGGATCAGCATCAATGGCTGGACGGTTTTTCGCCTGTCAAATTCCGCCGACACCATTCCGGTTGCCAAGCAGGTGCAGGAGCATCCCCGGGTATTGGAGGCTCATGCTATGCTGGGTTTCAGGGTTTCCCCAAAGCTATGCTCGGAAGGTGAAGCTACGCAATTTTTCCCAGACGACCCATTATATTATGATCCCGGAGTCGCTTTGCTGCGCCTGGGGTTGATGAATTTTCCAAGCGTGTGGCAGAACGCGGACCCGCTTTTCGGCCTGCCCTTTCTGTTGCGGCCTTATGCCGGCGCCGGAACGACGGTGGCTGTTTCCGATGACGGACTTTACTGGGAGCATGAGGACCTGGAAAAGAACATCCTGAAAAATTCCCAGTACGATTTTATCGATAATGACGGGGACCCGAGTGGTGGCGAACACGGGACCCAGGTGGCTGGGATTATTTTCGGGCGCGGTGGCAATGGTATTGGCATCACCGGGGTGGCTCCGAAGGCCAAGGGGTCTGGCCTTCGCTGGGAATTGGGAGTTACCGATGACGAGATCACTGCTGACCTCATTGATTACAAGGCTTTCAAATTTGATGTGCACAATGCCAGTTGGGGCATGCCGGACGGGGCACTGGTGGCCTCGGCACCGGGACCCTTAACCCTTGACCAGTTTGAACGGAACTCAAGCGGGTTGAAGCAATTGCCTTATGTGTTTCCGGCAGGTAATGGTGCCCCGGAGGGCACTAATATCGGGGACAACTCGAACTACGACGGATTCGCCAATAACAGGCATACGATCACGGCGACTTCGCTCTATGGAGGAGAATTGGGTGCAAATATTATTTGTGCAGCGGCACCGCCAAGTCCGACAACGGCAATTGATGGGGATGAGGACGGTGTTGCTCCCGACAATTATTTGGAGGTTGATGAGGCCGAGACTTCCTTTGCAGCCGGTGTGGTAAGTGGCCTGATTACGTTGATGACCGAGGCGCGTGAAAATGCGGGGCGTGAGAGGCTCGGATGGCGGGACTTCCAGGAGATACTGATTGCAACCAGTCAACCGACCTCGATCACCTTTGTCTCCAACGGCGGCATTCCTGCGCCGATATTTGATCCGCCCTTTCCCTATGTCTGGGATTATGCCGAGAAGGATGGCTACGGCTTGATTGATGCTGCCACAGCGGTGCAAGTAGCGGAGATCTGGCCAAAACTGCCCACCAAGGCATCTGAATACCGGATGGTGAGGCGGACTTTGCGACCGCGGGATGAGATTGGTGAGGAATTAAACCAGTATCTCTTTAATTTTAACACTGCCGCCAATATCCGTGTCGAGCACGCTGAGGTTCGCCTGATCTGGGAGGAGGGCGCCGTGTCGCAGCCTGCTACGGTCAGGCTTGTCTGCCCGACGTTCAGCTGGGGCTCGCGATTGGATTATGAAGATGATGTTGTCGGTTATCACAGCCTGCTGTCTGATCACGAGACCGGGGTCGATCTCCCTGATGACTATACCTTAATGTCAGTCGGGCACTGGGGGCAGTTGTCTGCGGGGGTGGAAGATCCCCTGCAGCTTTCCCTCGCGACACCGTCTGAACCTTTGGGCAGGCGTGGATACTGGCGTGTTGATGTCAGTAATGCCAATGGGCGCAAGTTGGAGAAGATTGAAGTGGTCCTGCGCGGAACGATCCCGAATACCCCGCCGATCATTGATTCGGGGGACCTGGTGGCAAGCGGTGACCCGACAGTATTGAATCCGGAGAGAATCATGGATCAGGAAGACCTTCTGCTCACCAACCTGGTGATTATTGACCCGGATTATCAGGATCCGGTGATTGGTTACCAGTGGCAGCAGTTGCATCCTGACGGGGTGACATGGATTAATATGCCGGGGGAGGAAGGCAACTTACGGGGGGAATGTGACTGGATCCCTGTTGCAGATTTCAGCGTTTTCCCGGAAACACCGAGAGTGGGCCGGGAGGTGAAGTTTACCAGTGAATCCAGGGACGTTGGCGGTGAAATCGTTTCATGGGAATGGGACTTTGGTGACGACAACACCAGCACTGAGCAGAATCCGTTGCATAGCTATACCGAGGAATCGATTCCTTTTTTGATACCGGGAGACAGCCCCCTCCTCCCTTTTGGGGTTGGGGTTAGGGGTGAATCGTTTGCCGCGGTCACACTCACGGTCACCGATAACACAGGTAACATCGATAGTTTTGCCAGGTTTGTTCAGGTGTTGTTACCGGATGAGCCCTCTCCGGATTTTGTCCCGGAGTTAAGACCCAATCCGGGAAGCGGAACTTGCATTTATGATGGAGAGGTAACACTGCCGGCTAGCAGCATTTCTTCAGGGACAGCTTACCGTGTGATTGTCACTCCCCGTGACGCAGCCCGGGATGGAGTGCCGTCGGTCTTTCCCCCGGCTCTTGGAGGTGGTGGCGGAGGCATCGGCATCGGCGGTAGTCTTGTGGCGGTCAATTCCACTCCTGTCACCGAGGCTAGGGTGGGCGAGCCATATATCTATGACGTGAACCTCTGGATTAACAATCTTCCCCCAACAACATTTCCCGATTTTTTCAAGGTCAATGAAGTCAGCCAGGGGGTTCTCGGCAATGAGTCCAATGGTGAATGGGTGGAGTTGTTGACGGTCGTCGGCTCTGATATGCGAGGGTATCACCTGACCAACAGTATTGCTAACTTTGACCTTGAGTTTACCGAGAATGTGTTGTGGTCCTCAATTCCTGTAGGCACACTGATTGTGATCTATAACGGGGATTTTCGTGATGGGGTGCTGCCCGCAGATGATTATGATGTTTCCGATGGCTTGATTATTGCCAATTCCAATGACCCTGCCTTTTTCACTCTTCCTGCCAACGGTGATGGCTGGGGCGAGATCAGCAATCTCAAGCCTGCGCATATTGCCATTTGGGACAGGTATTGCCGTGTTATTGACGGTGTTTCCTGGAACGAGGACCAGAGCTTCCTGGGCTTGGGTGAATTGCCTGATGGTCAGTCCGCGCACGCAAGCAGCACAGACCTTGCTGGGTTTGCAAGTGTGGGTAACTGGGTTGTGGGCAGTGCCGAAGAGCCTCCCAGCGATACTCCTGTTCCTCCTGACCCGGGCACTGAGGGGGTTACTCCGGGCCTGGTTAATGACACCAATAATGAGCAGGTAAGAGATGCTGTTCTCGCGGAGGGATTGACTTCGATTTCCACCTACAGTTTACAGGATCCGGCACCGGATTGGTTGTCGATTAACCCGGCAAGCGGTGTGTTGACCGGGACACCTTCCGCAGCCGATGCCGGTGTGGTTACCGTCACGGTGACCCGCGCGCACAGTTTCTCGACGGAAACCCAGACCTTTGACATCACCGTGCTGGGCTCTCCCGCCCTGCCGCCGCTCGAGGATGAGGACAATGACAACATCATCAATATGCTGGAGGTTGCCTTCGGAACAGACCCGCAGGCCATTACTTCCAGTGCTGAGGGCTTACCGGTCGTTAGCCAATTAAGTGTTCCGAATCCGCTTCCTTTTTTCCCGCCTTCAGATCACTTGGCTATCAGTTTCCGTCGAATGAAGGGCGGAACAATGGACTTTGGCACCATGGCTTACACGTGGGTCAGTCCTGCTGGTGATACTTACCTTTATCAAGTGGAATCATCACTTGATCTGTTTCTGTGGGGAGTGCAACCCGGAGCGCTCATTGAGCAAGATGTTACCAATACCACCGACGATCCGGATAATGTTGAAACTGCTACTTACCGAACGGTTTCCCCACTTGGTGCGCCATCGACTCAGTACCTCCGCCTCAGTATTACGATTAATCCTGAGTGATTGCTGAGCCGCTGGAACTGAATTCCAAGAGTGATCACTATTGATTACTCTTGATCACCATGCGCCAACGCGCACAGATTACAGGATGGCATTTGCTCCGCGCACAGACTACAGGATGTCATGTGCTCATCTGGTTTTGGGTAGTCGCCACGCTCCTATTTATCATCTTGGGCCGGGCATCACCATTCATGTGGTTTGAACTCGGGATTTCTGCATTGGCAGTCATTCTGTTCACCGCCTATCAGATCGCCCGGGGAATGAAGGGCAAGGTTGAGATCGAGATTGCCAAGAATAGCTACACCAGCGGTGAAGAGATTGCCGGGGAGGTAACCATCACCATTTGCAGGAATATTCACATTAACCGGTTTTGTGTGGCCTTCATTGGTGAAGAGATTCTCATTGGCGCCGGTTCCGAAGGTGAAAACGTAGTCAACCAGATCTATCGTCGCGAACACAATTTGGCGGAGGCATGCCTCCTGACCGCTGGTACAAACCACAGCCTCGAATTTACCTTTGTCGTTCCAGGCAGTAATTCGCCTAGAAATCAAGAAGATCAGATCCCGGCAACTGACAACGCTGCTGTGGTCGGCCTGAGTAATGCCAAACGTCGCCTTAATTGGACCCTGATAGCAGAGGCAGACCTGTTTGGGATAGATCTTTCCTCCGACCGGAGGACAATAGGGGTCAACTTGATCTAATGGCGTGATTTACTTGCCATTGCCGGCAACCAACACCTGAGCCCAATCAGGGATGGTAGTCCTGGAGGGCGGAGACCTCCATATCGCCTTCTCGCAATGACTTGATGGCCATGACACTGGCCTGAGCGGCACGCAGATTGGTCATTACCGGAATGGCATTGGCCACAGCCGTGCTGCGGATAGTGATTTCATCCACCCGGGGACTGCGATCGGCACTTGGCGTGTTGATGATGAAGTCGACTTCATCGTTCTTGATCATGTCCAGGACATTGGGGCGGCGTTTCTCGGCAAGCTTGAAGAGCTTTGTCACCGGTATTGAGGCTTTTTCAAGGACTTCAGCTGTTCCTGAAGTGGAGAATATATTGAAGCCGAGCTCATGGTATTCCCTGGCAATCTCCACCGCCCTTGGCTTGTCACGATCCTTGACACTGATGAAGAGGTTGCCCTCAAGCGGCAAGGCAGCCGATGCCGCCATTTGTGATTTTGCGTAGGCCATGCCGAGATCCGGATCGATGCCCATTACTTCACCTGTTGCTTTCATCTCGGGTCCCAGGACGATGTCAATGCCGGGGAACTTGACGAAGGGGAAAACCGCCTCCTTTACTGAATAATGCTCAGGGATTATTTCTTCGGTGAATCCAAGGTCGACCAGCTTTTCCCCTGCCATGACTTTCGCGGCTATCTTGGCAAGGGGCACGCCGATTGCCTTGGAGACAAAGGGAACGGTGCGGGAGGCGCGCGGGTTGACCTCAATGACATAGAGCTGCTCATCCTTGACGGCAAACTGGATATTCATCAAGCCGCGCACATTGAGTTCCTTGGCCAGGGCCTTTGCCGCCACCCTGATCTCATCCTGCATATCATCGCTCAGGGAAAAGGGCGGTATGACACAGGCGCTGTCCCCGGAGTGCACCCCGGCTTGCTCGATGTGTTCCATGATGGCCCCAATCACCGATGTCTCGCCATCAGAGATGACGTCGACGTCCACTTCGGTGGCATCCTCAAGGAAACGGTCCACCAGCACAGGCCGTTCCGGGCTCGCCTCAACGGCTGAGCGCATATATTCGCGAAGTTCATCGTCATCATGGACAATCATCATTGCCCGCCCGCCAAGCACAAAGCTGGGGCGCACCAGCACAGGATAAGTAATGCGATGGGCGATCTCGACCGCTTCGTCCTCGGATGTTGCCGTGCCGGCATCGGCCTGCTTGAGGGAGAGTTTGTCCAGCAGGGAGGAAAAGAACTTGCGGTCCTCGGCCAGTTCAATGCTCTCCGGTGAAGTGCCGATGATTGCCACCCCGGATTTCTCGAGATCCTCGGCAAGGTTCAGCGGGGTTTGGCCCCCGAATTGCACAATGGTTCCCCATGGTTTTTCTCCCTCGTGGATATTGAGGACATCCTCAAAGGTCAGTGGCTCAAAATACAGTTTATCACTGGTGTCGTAATCCGTGGAGACGGTCTCAGGGTTGGAGTTTACCATGATGGTCTCAAACCCGAGTTCCTTGAGAGCGAAAGCGGCGTGAACGCAGCAGTAATCAAACTCTATGCCCTGCCCGATCCTGTTGGGACCGCCGCCGAGAATCATTACCTTTCTCTTGTCGCTTTCACGGGCCTCATCCTCATCACCGTATGTTGAGTAGTAGTAGGGGGTGAAGGCCTCGAACTCTGCGGCGCAGGTGTCGACGAGGCGGTAGGTGGGAATCACACCCTCCTGCTTCCGGGCAGCCCTTACCTCAAGCTCAGTTTTTTTACTCAGGTGGGCGATTTGCCTGTCAGAGAACCCGAGTTTCTTGGCTTCACGCATCGAGATTGATTCCCCGGATGCGGCAATTTGCTCTTCAGCCTCGTGGATTTGTTGTAACTGGCGGAGAAACCACGGGTCGATCCCGGTAAGTTCATAGATTTCCGGAACGCTCATGCCAATGGCAAAGGCACTTCGCAGGTAAAAGATGCGTTCTGCATTGGGCACGGCAATTTTCGCATGGATTTCAGCCGGATCAGTGGTGGAAGTGCCTTTACCCTTGCCATCGGCACCAAGCCCGAAGCGCCCGATTTCCAGGGAGCGTAGTGCTTTCTGCATTGCTTCCTTGAAGGTCCTGCCAATGGACATGGCTTCCCCGACACTCTTCATCTGGGTGGTCAGGACAGGGTCGGCGGTGGGGAATTTCTCAAAGGTAAAGCGCGGAACCTTTACCACGCAGTAATCAATAGTGGGTTCAAAACTGGCCGGTGTTTCCTTGGTGATATCATTGGGCAGTTCATCAAGGGTATAGCCCACGGCGAGTTTTGCCGCGATCTTGGCTATCGGAAATCCTGTTGCCTTTGATGCCAGGGCCGATGAGCGCGATACCCGCGGGTTCATCTCGATGACGATCATCCGCCCAGTTTCCGGGTCGACGGAAAACTGGATATTTGAGCCACCTGTCTCAACACCGATCTCACGGATCACCGCGAATGAGGCATCGCGCATGATCTGGTATTCCTTGTCGCTGAGGGTTTGCGCCGGTGCTACAGTGATGGAGTCGCCGGTATGAACCCCCATGGGGTCGAGGTTTTCTATCGAGCAGATAACCACGCAGTTGTCATTGCGGTCCCGCATGACCTCCATCTCGTATTCCTTCCATCCGAGCAGGGATTCCTCGATCAGGACTTCGCTTACCGGGGACATGTCGAGCCCACGTGCCAGGATCTCTTCAAACTCCTCACGGTTATAGGCAATACCGCCGCCACTTCCGCCGAGTGTATATGCCGGGCGAATGATCAGCGGGAAAGGTTTCTTGGTTATGCTTGCGATCTGCTGTGAGATTACCCTTCCCTCCTCGATGGTATGCGCGACTCCGGATTGCGGGAGATCCAGACCGATCTTGATCATGGCTTCCTTGAAGGCCAGACGGTCCTCGCCTTTCTCGATTGCCTCGGCATTGGCGCCAATGAGCTTGACGCCGTGTTTCTCGAGGATCCCAAGGCGCACGAGTTCCATTGCGGTATTCAGTCCGGTTTGTCCACCAAGCGTCGGTAACAGGGCATGAGGTTTTTCCTTGATGATGATTTTCTCCACGACTTCGGGAGTGACCGGTTCGATATAGGTCCGGTCGGCGAATTCCGGGTCGGTCATGATGGTTGCCGGGTTGGAGTTCACCAGCACCACACAGTAACCCTCTTCCCTCAGGGCCTTGCAGGCCTGCACTCCCGAATAGTCAAACTCGCACCCCTGGCCAATGACAATAGGGCCGGAACCAATAAGAAGGATTTTCTCTAGGCTGGTGTCCTTGGGCATTTGTTGGCTCTTTTGTTGCCATCGCAAGGACTGCTTGTAAAGGGCGTAATCAAGAGATGTGGGTGCTTTCGCGTTTATTCTGCGTGCGGGTTTGTTCCTGTCAGGGGCGGGTAAAGCCGGAATAGGGCCTTTTCCTGTGCCCTCTATTATGGTTGATCGTTTATTTTGCGTTGATATGATGGGCTTTAGTGTTGGGAAAATCGCAAGCGAGAGCCACAAAAGCCGTTATTTACGGGCTCATTGCCTTATTGCCGGCATGGAGCCTCGAGGCTACTGAGGACCCGAAAGAGTTGAAGGGGCCCCCAGCGGGCACCCAGGGAGGTGGAGGGCAGGCTATCGCAGGGCCCATGGAGGCAGCCGTCAGGAAGCTCCGTGAGGGGCAGTCGCAACTGGACAGGACCGTTTTCCGTAATGAAACCATGGCCCAGATCTATGAGAACCCCATTGTCCTGTTATGGGATCGCCTGCGCCAGGGCAAGGCCTTTGAGGTTCTCGCTGAGTTCCCTTTTAGTCGCCTGGAAGTCGGCAAGAGAAGCCCCTGGAAGCCGCTTAATCTAGGCATTCCGGGTATTCGACATTCCCAATTCAACGGTGCTTCACAGGTCCTGGAGCGGGAGGATTTTCAGGATGCGCTTAATGCCGTCAGTAAAGCGGGTTGGAGGATTGTGCAGACGGAATGGCATCACAGCCAGTTCAAGGCCGGAGTTGCCGGCGACCAGCCGCAATCGATTGTCTCCTTTGAGATACATTCTGACAACGTTCACCTCAAGAGGCGCTCAATCATCAAGGGGGAACTGGAAGTTCTCTGGCGGGCATTGCGCAAGGGTGAGAGGTCTCCCGTGGCAGATGTTATCAAGGTGAGAAACACTTCCGTGACAGATAATGAAGGGAATTCAATCTTTCGGCAATGGCTGCGCCTTGATCCCCGGGAAATTGATCCTACACGTTACCCCCGGGTGAGCCCGTTATTGGTGCACGACCTTAACCATGACGGTTTACCGGAAATGATCCTTGCAGGTTGCAACCTGGTCTACTGGAACAGGGGGAAAGATGGGTTTCGCGGTGGCGATTTCCTTGCCGACCCGGTTGTGCCCCTTGGCGAGGCGGGGATCCTTGCGGATTTCACCGGCGACGGGCTTGCGGATTTTGTCTCATCAGGCCAGAAAGGCAGTCTGTTGCAGATTTGGAAGGGAGGTCCCGGTGGAGAATTCAAGGCAAAGCCGCGGGTTGCGTTCCGCGTGCCGCTTGAGTATCCCCACGCTTTGTCAGCAGGTGATGTTGACGGTGATGGTGATCTCGACCTTTTTCTTGGGCAATGGAAGCAACCCTATGAGCGTGGCTCCATGCCAACCCCCTACTACGATGCCAATGATGGCTATCCGGACTATTTGCTGCTGAACAAGGGCAACGGGGTTTTTCATGATGCCACTGCGGATTCCGGGCTGTCCGCCAAGCGGTTGCGCCGCACTTTCAGTGCTTCGTTTGCCGACCTTGACGGTGATCTGGACCTTGACTTGGTGGTAGTCTGCGATTTTTCCGGCGTTGACGTCTTCCAGAATGAGGGTAAGGGCAAGTTCACTGACGTGACTGACAAGTGGATTGCGCAGCGGCATGGCTTCGGGATGTCCCATGTGCTGGATGATTTTGACGGCGATGGGAAGCAGGATATTTACATGGTGGGCATGAGTTCCACCACGGCCCGGAGGCTTGACCGGTTGGGGCTTGGCCGCAAGGGCTATGAGAAACACGATGCCATGCGCGAGCCAATGACCTTCGGCAATCGCATGTTCCTGAGATCAAACGGTGTGTTCAAGCAACCGGTTTACCGCAATGATATGGCCCGGTCAGGCTGGGCCTGGGGGTGCACCTCAGCGGACTTTGATAATGACGGTGACAGGGATCTTTATGTCTCCAACGGCCACCTCAGTGGCAATTCCAGCCGTGACTACTGCACCCGGTTCTGGTGCCATGATGTCTACACCGGCTCATCCAAACCTGACCCGGCCCTGCAGGCTATGTATTCGGGAATTCTCGGTGGGCTTGGGACGGATTTCTCCTGGAACGGGTTTGAGCACAACAATCTTTTCCTCAACAGGCAGGGTGAAGGTTTCCATAATCTTGCTTTCCTGCTGGATGCTGCTCAGGAATTTGACGCGCGGGCAGTGGTGGGTGCTGACCTGGATGTTGACGGGCGCCCTGACCTGCTGGTCATTGAGTATGATTCCAAGACCCGCCATCAACGCCTCCATGTCCTGCACAACCAGGTAAAGGGTGGCGGCAACTGGATTGGTTTTCACCTGCCGGATCACCCCGGTCTTCCTGCCAACGGGGCATTGGTCAGAATTTTTGCAGGAAACCGGACATGGTCGCGGCAGCTGGTTACCGGGGATTCATTCACTGCACAGCATCCGGCTACCGTTCATTTCGGCCTGGGACCGTTGACCACGGTGCAGCGGCTTGAGGTGGTCTGGCCCAACGGTAAGTCATTGCAGGTGAAAAATCCGATCACCGGAAAATATCATTCCGTTAACCCCGGCGGATTGTAATTGCGCCCCGGCGTCAGCGATTCAATGCCATGGATGATCATGGTTGCGCCCCGGCGCAGATGCCCGGTCAGTCGATCAAATCCCTGACACTGGGTGCGGTGAAGCATTCTGCCTGCAGCAGTGCACCGCTGAAATCTCCACCCGAAGTTACCGGGTTGGTGACAATGGCGCATGGGATTCCTGCTGCCTTTGCCGCGCGGAGACCATTCTCGGAATCCTCCATTACCAGTGATTCTCCGGGCGGGATGTCAAGTGCTTGGCAAGCGGCAAGGAACAGGTCGGGATTCGGCTTTATCCTGGCTACGTCGTCCCGGTTGCGGAGGGCATGGAAATGCTTGGCGATATTGAGCTTGTCCAGCCACCCGGACACCCATGCCCGTGAAGAGCTTGAGGCAACAGCGAGCCGGAGGCCCCGGGCACTTGCCTTGACCAAAAATTCCCGGACACCTGGGCGCGCATCCTGGGTTGCGAGACCCTCACGGATTGATTGCTCCCTTTCCTCGTTGATGGCCGGCCAGTCAAATGTCTTTCCGGTGCGTCTCTCCAGTTCATTTTGGGGATTGAACTGCCCGAAATCACTTCCCACGCACTGCTTGTAGGTTTCCAGTTCAAGGAATTGCCCGTGGGTGCAATAGACGGTTTTCCAGCTCTCATAGATAGCCGTTTCGGTATCCACAAGGAGCCCGTCAAAGTCAAAGATAATGGCCCGGTGCATCGTTTGGTAATGAACGTGTCCTAGATCTTGAGTTTTTTTGCGTAGGCTACCGCGGCTAACGCAAAACGTTCGGCGATGGGTTTCAATTTTCCCTGGAACATGAGGCCGAGCCGCAGTGAGGGAAATCCTCGCAGTGCGATTTTGCGCAATCCCGCCGGGATCTTAATGCCGGGTGCATCGATAGTAAGGCCGTAGCCATAGCCACACTTTGTATACCTTGTCACCAGATCCAGTGAGGTTACTTCAACTGTTGGAGTCCATACCAGTTCCCTTTTTACCAGTTCCTTATGGAAAATGTTGTTGATCTCGTGCTCTGAGGAAAGTGAGATCAGGGGTTTTTCTATCCTGCCTCCGGAATTCTTGGCAATGGTCGAGAATCCCTTCACCTTGTTGTCCTGTGGGGCAATCAGTATCAATGGTAGCCGGAGTAACTCGATGGTCTTGGTTGCCGACGATGTGGCTTTCTGCAGTGTTGAAATGGCGAAGTCAATTTCCTGATTGGCCAGCAGCACCTCAATGTCCGAGGGCTTAACCGCTTCCTGGAGCGTCAGGCGCAGGCTGGGTTGCTTACGCCGTATTTTCTCAAGAACATCAGGGATATGATTGGCGAGCACGGTGCCTGAGGCAGCCAGTCTCAGGTGGGAGCTCTCCTCGCCGCGTAACTGGGCTGCCATGTCCGGGAGCCCGGAAAAGAAGGGAGAGATAAATCCATGGAGATCGCTGCCCGCCGGCGTCAGGGCAAAGGGCCTTCGGTTAAAGAGCTTTACTCCCAGTTCGCGTTCAAGCTGCAACATTTGGCTGGATACTGCCGGTTGCTGGATCCCGTAAGGCATCTTGCGGACCGCGGGGGTGATGCCGCCGAATGTCGCAACATAATAAAAGAGCTCAAGATGATGTACATTGGGCGGAGACATTTTGATAACAGGATATACCATCGGCATGATCCATTTTCATTTTATTTTATATCAATGTGAGCAAACTCAGTACATATCATGTCACTACCCTTTTCACAGGACTCCATTCGCAATAGATAGATGAGGGTGCTGTTTAGCTGTTGATGTATTTGTTGCTTGGAAGAAGTCTCTAACGTTTGCTTCACCGAGTATTGGGCTATCTATTGAGAATCATTTCCTCATGAATCAGGTTCAAGACCAGGATGCGGAGATTGCCTTTCACGCGGAATTGGCATCAAGGGAAGGTCCAATTCGCCCAACACTTAAGAGCAAGGTCTCTGAATACAAGGCTGCAGCACATTGGTCAATTCACGCGCGTCATGGATTTCTTAATGAAATTCATAAGACGAAAGCGAAAGCGAAAACGATACTGGATTTTGGCTGCGGCAGCGGTGAGATGGTGACTCGGTTAGCGCTCATGGGTTATGACGTCACTGGCATTGACCTCTCACCGGACATGACAGAAATGGCTAAGGAACGTATTATAGTTGATAACGTAACGGATCGCGCTCGCGTTGTTACCGGCGATGCCATGACCCATTGTTTCGATGAAAAATTTGATTTGATTACGGCTCAGTTAATTATGCATCACCTTGATATCAAAATGGCAATGGGCGGCCTTGTCCGTCACCTTAAGCCCAACGGCACGATCGTCTTCTGGGAGCCGGTAGCCTTTTCGAGGCCTTTGCAATGGGTTCGTGATCATTGCGGAGTAAAGAAGGAAGTAAGTGTGAACGAACGTCAGCTTGCAAAAAGTGATCTGAATTTAATGGGGGCCTATTTCAAGGACGTAACGGTGCGCCATTACTATATTTTTACCCGCCTGCAGTGTTTACTGCCTGATAAATACAAGAATGAGCTCTCGGGCGTGACCATGTTTCTAAAAAAGGTTGATCATCTAATATTGAAGCTGCCCGGCGCTACTCACTTCGCCGCCTCGGTGGTCATGATATGCCGGGCTCCCAGATAGCGGAGCGGGAGTCATTATGAGGTCAATGGCATTTAACCTCATAACTGTCTTATCTCCTTCATTTTGATCAAGTACGGCCTTATTTCCCATGTTCCTTCTTCCGATTCCCGGAAGCAGTGTCTTATATTGACACAAACGTGAGGGGGCATTCAAAAAAGGGCTTGCCGGAACCCTTGGGTTGTGGGAGCTTTCCCGCCCTTCATCCCTAGCGGCTGGGATTATTTGAGCCGCAGCACATTACCCTAGACGAACATGTCCTACGCGATTTTTAAAACCGGTGGCAAACAGTATAAAGTTGCCGAGGGTGACAGGATTGATGTCGAGAAGCTTGACCTTGAAGTTGGCGCATCCGCCACCTTTGAGGACGTGCTTCTATATTCAGGTGATGATGGGGTGAAGGTCGGCGATCCGGTCGTCACCGGCGCAAGTATAACCGCAGAGGTTGTTGATCAGGTCCGTGCCGGGAAGGTCACGGCATTCAAGTTTAAGCGCCGTAAAGGCCATCACAAAACCAAGGGGCACCGTCAGCCGCTAACGCGTCTTACTATCACTGGTATCAGTGCCTGAGTTGATTCAACCATAAACATTCATAGTCATGGCACATAAAAAAGGTCAGGGAAGCGTAAAGAACGGGAGAGACAGTAATTCAAAGCGCCGGGGCGTGAAGAAGTTTGGCGGTGAGCATGTGATCCCGGGGAATATTATTTTGAGGCAGTGCGGGACCAAGTGGCGCCCGGGTAGCAACGTTGGCCTCGGCAAGGATTACACGATTTATTCCCTGGTTGAGGGTAATGTCCGTTTTGACCAGGGTGGCCGCAGAGTCAACGTTGACCCGTTGGCAGTCGGGGCTTAGGCGCTTGCCATTGCATTCCCCTTCCGGGGAAAGGTTTCATTTTTCACGCAGTTCCGTGGAACCGTCGCTGAACGTGGTGCTTGTGGCACCGGAAATACCCCAGAATACCGGAAATATCGGGCGGTTGTGTCTGGCGGCAGGCGCTCGGCTTCACCTTGTAGAGCCCCTCGGCTTTGAGCTCAATGAGAAGCAGCTTCGCCGCGCAGGACTTGATTACTGGGAAAAGGTTGATATCCGGACTTGGTCTTCTTTTTCCGAGTTGTGCGGGCATGCGGTTACCGGGGCAAAGTTCTGGTTTTTTACCACCAAGGTTAAACGTGGTTACTGGGATGTGGACTATGCACGGGGGGATTACCTGGTGTTTGGCCGGGAAACCAAGGGATTGCCGGAGAGTATGCTTGCCGAGCATGCCGAGAGTTGCGTGACCATTCCCATGCAGGAGGCTGCACGCAGTATCAACCTTGCCACTTCGGTGGGCATAGCCACCTACGAGGCCCTGCGCAAAATTTCCACGGGTTAAGCCATTAAGGAGGCTGGGAATCCCAGAAGAATACCCGAGGTTCTGCTCATCCTTGACCTTGGCGTCTGTGCGGGTTGATTGGGGGATGTCTGCCGCCTCATCATCCGCTCCTCCTGCCGTCGTGCAGGAGGATCTTGTGCAACCGGTTCTCAGGGCTGTGAACTTGCAGCGCAAATTTTCAATGGGGACGTCGACGGTTGATGTCCTGAAGGGGGTTGACCTGGAGGTGGGCCGGGCCGAGTTGCTATTTTTAAGAGGTGCTTCCGGCGCCGGCAAGACCACCCTCCTGTATATTCTTGCAGGACTTGAGCGTCCGGATTCAGGAGAGGTATTCGTGCAGTTTGGGAGATACGGGGGGCAATCCCTGTACACGCTGCCAAAACGTTACCAGGCCCAGGTGCGTAATTTACAGACAGGATATGTGTTCCAGCACTATTGCCTGCTGCCTGACCTCACGGCCCTGGAGAACGTTTGCCTGCCGGCAATGATGGCCGGCAACCCGCAGAGAGAACGCGCTGCGGACTTTCTTGACCGGGTCGGGCTTGGTGACCGTTTGCATCACCGGCCAACCGAACTGTCCGGCGGGGAACAACAGCGGGTTGCCATTGCCCGCTCCCTAATTAATAACCCCGACATCCTGTTTGCAGACGAGCCCACCGGGAATCTCGACTCGGTGACCGGTGGTGGTGTCATGGAGACATTGCTGGAGATTGCCGCGGAGGCCAAAAAAACATTGATCGTAGTCACGCACGATTCCAAGTTAGCCAGCCTGGGTGATCGCCAATTGGAACTTGCCGATGGACGAATTGTCGACTGAAGCCCTCAACCAACTGTATCATGCACATATACATCGACGGCGAGTATTTCGCTAAAAAGGATGCCAGAATCTCCGTGTTTGACCATGGTTTGCTCTATGGTGACGGGATTTTTGAGGGGATCCGCTTCTATAACGGCCGAGTGTTCCGCTTGCAGGAGCACATCCGGCGCTTGTTTATTTCGGCCAAGGCCATTCTTCTGGAGATAGGAATGAGCGAAGCCGAGGTTGCGGAGGCGGTTTGCGCAACGATTCGCAAGAATAATCTCTCTGATGGTTACGTGCGCCTTCTGGTTACCCGCGGGGTTGGCAGCCTCGGGCTCAATCCCTTTGCCTGCAAGAAGGCCTCCGTGATCATTATTGCCGATAAGATCGCGCTTTATCCGGAGGAGAAATACCAGGTGGGTCTCAAGCTGATTACCTGCTCGACCCGGCGTCCGGCCCCCGATGCCTTGAGCCCTTCGGTGAAGTCCCTGAATTACCTGAATAATGTCATGGCCAAGGTCGAGGCTATCCATGGTAATGCAGAGGAGGGGTTAATGCTCAATGCGCAGGGTTACATCGCGGAATGCACCGGTGATAATATATTTGTGGTGCGGAATGGTAAATTGCTGACTCCGCCATCATCTGCCGGGGCATTGCCGGGAATCACCCGGGATGTAATTTTCGAGATTGCTGCCCAACTTGGCATTGAGTTACGTGAGGCTGAGCTCACGAAGTATGACCTCTACGCCGCCGATGAGTGTTTTTTGACCGGGACTGCCGCAGAGGTCATTGCCGCCGTTGAGCTCGACCGTCGCCCGATTGGTAATGGGGCGCCGGGACCGGTTACGGCGCGCTTTGTAGATGCATTCCGCAAGCTTGCGGGCACTGAGGGAACGGAAATAGGAGGATAGTGCCTGCCACCGGGATCTCCGTTCATATTGCAGGGTCAGCCAAGGCTGCCCTCTCCCAATAAAATGCCATTTACAGCGGGCAACCAAGTTGTGGGCAAGGGAGCAGCGGGTTTTCCCTGAATTGTCCGGGCAAGGCCTCCCATTATGTTCCACAGGGCCAAAAATTCGGATTCTCACGTTGAGACGGTCGCCGGACTGCGTAGGTTTCAGGAATGATTTGTGACGTTTGTCAAGACAAGCACGCCACCGTCTATCTTACCCAGATTGTCGACGGCCAGATGCAGAAGGTGAATCTTTGCGATGCCTGTGCCAAGGAGAAAGGTGTAACCGATCCTACCGGTTTTGCCCTGGCTGACTTGTTGTTGGGCCTTGGCTCGGATGAAAAGGTCAACCTGCCGGGTGATGAATTAACCTGTGAGGCTTGCGGGTTTACCCAGTCCGGGTTCAAGAAGAACGGGCGCTTGGGGTGCAGTGCGTGCTACAATGTCTTCGGTGGCGGACTGGAGAGCCTGGTCAAGGCCATGCATAAAGGAACCCTGCATGTCGGCAAGGTGCCCACCCGTTACAGGGTGACCAAGCAGTTTACCGACCAGATTACCGAGCTTAAGCACCGCCTCAAGATTGCCATTACTGATGAGAATTTCGAGGAGGCGGCTAAATTGCGCGATGAGATAAAGTCGGCTGAAGATGAGTTCGTATGCGCAAAGGAGCAGTAGTGCGTTTTGCCAACGGGGAATGCCCACGCATTGATGATGCAATTTAAAACTATCCTGAATAATCCTGCCGAGTGGATGCTTACCTCGGGCCCCCTTGGCGAGATAGTTATCAGTAGTCGGATTCGGCTTGCGCGAAATCTTTCGGGATTCTCGTTCCCGGGATGGGCCAATGAGGATGACCGGATGCTGGTGCTGAATTCCGTGAAACCGACAGTGGATACACTTAGTGAGATGCGTGGTGCTTTCTCATCGGATTTACGCAACCTGACCACAATTCGCAAGCAGGTGCTTGTGGAGCGCCATCTCATCAGCAGGGAGCAGGCAGCCAAGGGCAACGGCAGTGCGGTGGTAATGAATCGTAAACAGACACTTTGCATCATGATCAATGAGGAGGACCACCTCCGTATGCAGTCGATCAAGCCCGGCCTGAACCTTAAGTCCGCCTTCAACATGATCGACAAGATCGATACCAAGCTGGAGGAGGATATTGATTATGCCTTTGATAACCAGCACGGTTACCTGACGGCTTGTCCCACCAATCTCGGCACTGGCATGCGGGCCTCCGCGATGCTGCATCTACCGGCTTTGGTGCTTTCCGAGCAGATCAACCAGGTAATCCAGGCCGTCAACAAGATTGGTCTGGCCGTGCGCGGCCTTTATGGTGAAGGTACAGAGGCGCTGGGAAATCTTTTCCAGGTCTCAAACCAGCACACTCTGGGCGAGAAGGAGATCGAGATCGTGGCACGCCTTGAGAAGGTCATCAAGCAGATCATCGAGCATGAGAAAAATGCCCGCGCGACCTTGTTTGAGGACCGCAGAGCGATGCTCGATGACAAGGTTGGCAGGGCCTATGCGATCCTCAGGCACGGTCATATTATATCGACAAAGGAGGCCCTTGAGTTGTTGTCCATGCTGAGGGCGGGGGTGGATCTTGGATATTTTCCGGATGAGGTCAGGGGAATTATTGATGTTTTGTTCATGGAGATCCAGCCGGCCCACCTGCAGATGCGTGCAGATAGTAAGCTTGGGGTTGAGGAACGTGATATTATGCGTGCGGAAATTATGCGTGATGAGTTGAAAATCCTTCCTGAGCCGGGTAAGTTGCCGGAGCAATATCCAGAAAGTAAAAACGATCAGGATTCGGATAATGATGAAGAGAAGAAATGAGCCATGATGAATAATTTTACCCCCAGAGCTCAACAGGTGCTGGCTCTTGCCCGCAAGGAGGCAGACCGATTCAATCACAATTACGTGGGTACCGAACATTTACTCCTTGGCCTCATTAAGCTTGGCCAGGGTGTTGCAGTGAATGTGCTGCAAAAGATGGGGCTGGATCTTGAGACAGTGCGAATGGAGGTTGAGAAGCAGGTCGGATCCGGACCTGAGACTAAGATGGTGGGTAATATTCCCTACACCCCTCGGGTGAAGAAGGTGCTTGCCCTGGCCGGTAAGGAAGCCAAGGCTCTCAATCATTCGTATGTGGGAACCGAGCATATTTTGCTTGGCTTGTTGCGTGAGGGGGATGGAGTGGCTGCCCGTGTGCTGAAAAGCCTGGAGATCGACATTGAGTGTACCCGTAACGAGATATTGAAGGAATTGGATCCGAATTTCACCCCGGGTGAACTTGGGGAAGAGGAAGAGGATGTTTTTGAGGATCTCGAAGGTGGGTCCGGTCGCAGGGAAAGCAAGACTCCTGCATTACGGGCCTTTGGTCGGGACCTTACTGAGCTTGCTGAAAAGGGTGACTTGGACCCGGTGATCGGGCGGATTGAGGAAATACAGCGGGTGATACAGATTCTGTGTCGTCGGACCAAGAATAACCCGGTGCTCATTGGTGAGGCGGGCGTAGGGAAGACGGCTATTGTGGAGGGCCTAGCCCAGGAAATTTCCGCCGGCAATGTCCCTGAGCTGCTTCGTGACCGGAAGGTGATCACCCTTGACCTGGCACTCATGGTCGCCGGGACGAAATATCGTGGGCAATTCGAGGAGCGGATCAAGGCGGTGATGGACGAGATCCGTCGCGCCAAGAATGTGATCCTTTTTATTGATGAGTTGCACACCATAGTTGGTGCGGGTTCCGCTGAGGGTGCCATGGATGCCTCCAACATCATCAAGCCGGCACTCAGC
>Ga0315316_10000809_pt1 | contig 21251 bp, 25 predicted proteins | sample M160m3416metaG_FD_203702 | JGI IMG/M metagenome (GOLD analysis project Ga0315316, IMG submission 203702) | Ammonia-oxidizing marine archaeal communities from Monterey Bay, California, United States - M1 60m 3416 | ecosystem: Environmental > Aquatic > Marine > Intertidal zone | place: USA... | reverse complement strand
TCTTCTTTTTGTTTAGATGCTTTCTTTTTTGGTTTTTCTTCTTTTTGTTTAGATGCTTTCTTTTTTGGTTTTTCTTCTTTTTGTTTAGATGCTTTCTTTTTTGATTTCTTTTGACTTTCTAGTTGTGCACGTAATTCTGCTAATTCTCTTGCAATTTCTTTTGCAGTATCTGAATCAATTTGTTTTTTTGCCATTTAATTTTTCACCTATAATCTACTTCACACGTAATGTTTGAGCCATACTGATGGTTTTAGAATATTTTTCATCATAAATTTCAACATAAATTTCATAAGTTCCAGGTTCAGAGATTAATTCTGAGTAAGTTTCACCAACAGGTAATATGTTATTATTCTGAATGAAACATTGTTTCAAATATCCACTTTGAGTTAGAACCTGTTTTTCAGATGTCGAAATATCATAAATTGTGATATAAAGATCACCACAATTAAAATCTGAATTTGAGAATTTTATGCTAAATTCAAGATTGGAATTTTGTGTAATTTCATCATTTAATCCAACTAGATTTATTTCATTTTTATAACTTGAAGAGTATCCTTCACCTCCAAATTGTAAGAAATTTAATTCTCGGTCTGAACTACTAAGTGTTTCAGCCATTACGGCAGTACCTAATGATACTGAAAGTACTATTGGAAGTATGTAAATTACAAAGGCAGATGATTTAACCAAGATGTATCAAGTTCAATTCTCACGTATATCAAATTTGTCATATTTTTTCATGCTGATTATGTTTATTTTAGGAAGAGGAGTTTCAATAATTATGACAAAAAAGGAATGTAAAGATGAAAAATGTGAAATTGATATTCCAGACCTTAGTTCAGTGGACAATAATGAGTCTAAAATAGACAAAAAGGATTCGTCAAAACGTCTAAGATAATTTGGTCATTTGAGTTAAATTCTAGAAAACAATAATTTTTTCGTGCGATTAAGGAAATTTAGAGCTCGTGCCTATCGTTGTATTCACGATTCAGGTGAGATAAGGGTAGGAGATCTTGCAGCCTTTGTTGGACGAAATGAGAGTGGTAAGACTACAATTTTACAAGCATTAACTCTACTTAACAGAGATCAGCAAGTATCGGACTTGGACTTGTGTGATGAAATGACAGATGATTTGAAACGAGATATCAAACTAGCAGAAGGAGAATTTGAACTAAATCATAATGAAATTAAGTTGATAAAAGAGACATTCCCATCAATTCCAGAAATAAAAAAAATTAAGATTTTTAGAACCAACAAAAATCCGATTCCACAGTATGATTTTGGGGATGTAGAAATTAGTGATGCTGAAAATAGTGGATTAAACTCATGGGAAAATTTTAGAGAAAAATTTCTTTCATTTTTAGATACTATTCCAAATCATGTACGAATAAAACTAGATACAGGATTTTTTGAAGGACAGGCTCCAGAAACGGAAGAGATGTTTAGAAATGAGATGGCAGAATTTGGAAATAATTTACAAGTATTAGCATCTGATGAACCACAAATTATAGAAGAATGGAATGAGATTTCTAATGAGAATGATTCTAATTTTCAAAGTTTACTTGTAGGTACCACAGAAAAAATGGCATTAGAAAATTTCATAGATTACAATTTGCATCCAAGATTTGTGTATTTTTCAGATTATAAGAAAATAATAGGAAATGTGAACTTGAATGAATACAAAAAAGAAAGAACAGATCCAAGTATAGAATTTATGGAAGAAGAATTTGATAAAGCAGATACTGTAGATAATTTATTTTATCTTGCAGAACTAGATGTTGAAGAATTGGAAGAGGCAAAAAATAGTCCTTCACAACTAATTAAATTACTTAATACTTGTAGTAAAAGACTAACTGAGAAACTTAATCCAGCTTGGAAAGGTGATCCAATTCATGTGGAATTAAGATTAAATCCAAATAATGTGATGAGCGTAGTAATATCAGATGTACATAAAGATGGAACAGTTACGAATACAGGATTACTAAATAGGCGAGCTGAGGGATTTAAATGGACGTTTTCATTTATTGTGAATTTTGCTGCAGAAACTCAAAGAGCTGAATTAAAAGAAGCAATTTTACTTTTAGACGAACCTGCAAGAAACTTACATCCAACGCAACAACGAGGAATTTCAGATTTATTGAAAAGTTTGGCAGGTTCAAACCAAGTATTATATGCAACACATTCACCATACATGATTTTTGATTATGCACCAGGTAATCTGTTAGTTGTTGAATTGGATAAGAAAAAACATTTGAGTCGAATTTATTATGATTACTGGAATGCAGATGATTTAACATTAACACCTATTCTTTATGGTTTGTCAAGAGGTTTAGTAGAATCAATTCTAGATAGACAAATAGGATATAATTCTAGACCAGTAATTGTTGTAGAAACTATTTCAGATACAATGTATCTTAATGCATTCGATAAATTCTTAGAAGATCCAAATATTTCAATGAATCCTCTTAACATAGTAGCAGCATATAACAAAAATTCAGTTTTACCACTATCGATTTTTTATAGAAATCATGGTTATAACACATTTGTACTACTAGATAACACTGAAGAATCTAAAGAGATTTCAGCTCAATTAATTGCAAATGAATTTTCAAAAACACAGACAATCTTCTTTGAGGAAAAAACAAAAGAACTACAATCAATAGAAGATTATATGATTATAGAAGACTACCTTTACGCAGTAAATCAGACTTATGCAATTAAATTAAGAAAGGAAGGTTATCTCAATTTAACAGAACAAGATATTCAATCTAGAAATAAGAAGGGTATTATTGAAAGTCTTCATTCAATATGGGAAGAGCATAAAGAAGATGGCTGGGAAGAATTTGATAGCGAAGAGGTTGCACGATACATTTGTGAAAAGATCGCCATAGGTGAAGCAAATTTTCTTTCAGATAAGACAAAAGACAAATTTAGATCGCTATACAGATTAATCGCTGAAAGAATAAGACAGCAACAGAATTTAGTCGCAAGTCAAAATTCAGATAAGAAAAAGATGAGTGTTTAAAACGAGTCCCCATCTTCAAGATAATTCTTTTTTGGTTTTCGTGGTCGAGTTTTTAGCAGTCTAGTACCAAAAATGATGACAGGGATAGAAACACCCATGAATATCATAGGCACTATCTCAACAGAAAAATCTACAAGAGCAGGTTTTAGATCTTCAATCATGGAGTATGCATAAGCCATCCCAAGTAATACAATCAGTCCACTAGAAATAATTAGCATTCCATTTAATTTAGAACCATAACGTTTTGACAAATGAAATGAAACACCCATCATTATTGTTGCAGGTGCAATACTAAGAGAGATAAATTGGTATAATTTTGGTGCTGCTTCAAAACCAAATGAATCATTATCCGCAGGATTAATCATGAAATTAAATAAAGTGATAATTTCTGCAACGAAAAAAATAGATAATACTAAACCAGCAATTGCCATATATTTTTCTAATGCCATAAAAACAATTTTTATTTTGATGTAATAAACTATAACATATTTTTAGATAATTCCCACTAGTGCAGAAAGTTCTTTTCTGCATGCAGAACCTAATTCTTCGGCAGCCTTTTCAGGTGTCAATTCATTTAGAAATATTCCAAAACCATGTTCTAGACCAGACCATCGATTAGTTTGCGGGTATACTTCAACATGCCAATGAATCTGTTTACTATTTTTCTTTTCAGGGGATAAATGAAATGCCATATTGAAGGAGACACCTTTAATTGAATTTGATAATCCACCCAAAGTCGCTCTTAGGATTAATGCAAGATCATTAATTTCTTTTTGAGAAATTTTTGAAAAGCTTGTTGTATGTTTTTTAGGACATATCCAGAATTCATATGCATGTGATGGAGCCCAGGGAGACAATGCGATAAACCCCTCAGTTTGTAGTATTTGACGTGGACCTCCTAATTCAGAATTTACAAGTTGGCTCATAGGATATACTCCTTTTTCATTTAAGATTCTATGAGAAGAATTTGCTTCTTCTTCAATTTTTGGAGGTATTGTTGAAAAAGACATCATATGTAGATGTGGGTGATTAATGTTAGTACCAGAGTCCTTACCACTATCACCATATATTGCAACATACGCAACACCTTTTTGAGTATAAAGCCATCTTAGTCTATCTTGAACTACAGATAGAACATAACCCCATTGTTCTGCACTTATTGAAGCAAGTGTTTCTTTTTCATCAGGAGAAGCAATTATGTTATAATGATAGCCATATGCTGGTTCACTGTACAACGGATGATCAGAGTAAGTGTTGTCTGTTTCAATATCCACTGTAGGATTAATTGCAGGTACAACTCTAACAGCCCAATTTTTAACAAAATTATCCTCATCATCTTGTAATCTTTGTAACATTCCATCTTTTAGAACTAATGATAAAATAGAAGGATTTGTCATGGATTCATTTCCAGGTTTGAATGGATTTTTCTTAGTTTTTGCTACTTTTGTTTTTAATGAATTAACAATAACGAATCTTTCGGCTACATGATCTCTTCTTAGATTTCCCAACGGAATATAAAAAATTCAATTCATTAAAAAGTGTTCAAGAGATCCATCCAAAAATAAGACTTGAAGATTTAAAATGAACACTCTTATTCAAAAAATGTGGTTGATAATTCCCAGATAAAGATCGTTTATGTCTTACTAGATGGAGTAGGAGATTTACCACATCCAGATACACAAAATAAAACTCCTTTGCAAGCAGCAAAAACACCAAACATGGATAAATTAGCAAAAAATGGGAAGATGGGCGAAGTGATTTCAGTAGGGAAAGGAATTGCTCCAGAATCAGATATTGCAGTTTTCAATATGCTAGGATACAAGTTTCATCATGCAGATTATGCAGGTAGAGGAGTAATTGAGGCAATAGGAACAGGAATAGATTTCAAAGATGGTGATCTAGCATTACGTGGAAACTTTTCCACATTAGATGAGAAGGACGTAATTATAGATAGAAGAGCAGGACGTCATATAGAAAGAGAAGATGCCGAATCAGTATCTAAAGAGATTGAACAGAAATTAAAATTTTCAAATCCACTAGCGTCAGTAGTTGTAACACCAACTATAGGTCATAGAGTTATTGTTAGAATAAGAGATGAACACCCATTATCTCCAAATATAACAAATACAGATCCAGCTTATGCAAGAGTAGATGGAATGGGAGTAGCAAAGGCTGTAGGAGATTTTTTAAGAATTGAGCGATGTTTACCTTTAGATGAAACAGATACTGCAAAACTATCTGCTGAGTTAGTAAATGAATTTACAGAAAAATCATTAGATATTCTAAAAAAAAGTGAGATCAATAGAAAAAGAGATTCGCAAGGAAAAAAATTACTTAATAGCATTCTGTTACGAGATGCAGGAAATAAGTATCCAAAAGTAGAAACAATTAATGAAAAATATTCAATGAATTTTTCATGTATTGTAGATATGCCAGTAGAGATTGGTATTTCAAACGTTCTTGAAATGAAAGCATACAGTGCGGGAGGATTGACAGATTATGAAGAGAAGGCAACGGTTGCTGCAAGATCTATGAAAACAGAAAATGCAATTTACGTTCATTTGAAAGGACCTGATGAATTTGGCCATGATGGAGATGCAATAGGAAAAATGAAAAATATTGAGGAGATAGATGAAAGATTTTTTGGTACGCTTTTAAAAAATATTGATACTAACAAAGTTGCTGTTATGATTTCAGCAGATCATTCAACACCATGCATTAACAAAGGACATAGTGATGATCCAGTACCAGTATTAATTTCAGGAGATAAAATTGTAAACGATGGTTCAGAGAGATTTACTGAAGAATTTGCCAAGAAAGGCGAGATCGGATTGTTGGAAGGTGCTCAAGTAGTAAGTAAGGCAATAGAAATTATCAAATCAGGAAAATAGATACATTTTTTGATTTGATCATATCATTAATAGTTTTTTTAATTCGGTCAATATCAATATTATAATATTGACCATTAGAATTTTCTAATTTTTCTAATGCTCTATTAAAGATGTTAATACATATGTAATCTTCATCCTTTTGATAGTGAACTAATCCAGCTGCGACTAAAATCAAGCCTTGTACTAGAAATTTTTCATCACCATCACAATTTTTCCAAACACCTTCGAGAATTTCATGACATTCCCAAAATCTTTCATTGTTAAAATACAAAATTCCTTCAGATATTGCTTCTTCCTTTTCGATAATTTCTTCAATCACATGTTTAGTATGATCTAGTGGTCCAATAGAAGATAATTTATCTACCAACTCATCAAGATTAGATTGAGAAATTGTCGTATCAAATTCAATATATCTTTTCGAAACTCTACAGTCACGTAAAATTAGATCCATCCCAGTGGCAAGACGTCTAGATTGTCTCAGAATGTCTTTAGCCATTTTACGATTATGATCAGAAGAATTTTTGAGATGAAGCATGTATCTTTCCATGACTATCATAAATTAGAATTTCATAAATCTCTTCGTAATTTATTGAAGATTTATAAGAACTATTCAGAGGATTTGCTACATGTCAATGATTGAAACAGTTAGTGATGTTGAAAATTCATTCCTATCTAGAAGAGAAATTACATGTAATTTTCAAGGTCTTGGAGGAAAATTAAAGAGAAAAGAGGCCATTGAGATGATTACTAAAGAATACAGTTTGACAGATAAAACAGTAATTGCAATAAATATGAAAAATCAAACGGGTAGGCCAAATGTTACAGGAATGTTTTACGTTTATGAAAGTGAAGAATTAGCAAAAAAACAAGTAAACCCAACAATATTTGAGAGATTGGAAAGACAAGCAAAAAAAGATGCTGAAGAGGTAAAAGCTGAAGCACCTGCTGAAGAGGTAAAAGCTGAAGCACCTGCTGAAGAGGTAAAAGCTGAAGCACCTGCTGAAGAAGAGGAGAAAGAATAATGCCTGTTGAGAAAAAAGGTCACAAAGGTGTTAGTCCTAAAGTGAGTCAATATTACAAACTTGATAACGATGAAGTAACAAAAAAAAGAACATGTGCAAGATGCGGAAAGGGAGTGTTCATGGCAGAACATAAGAATAGAAGAACTTGTGGCAAATGTGGCGATACTGAATTTATTTAGTAAAGTTTTTTCTTTCGTAATCTAGAGTTTTTTGTTTTAATTATTTCCAATTGTTGTAATAATAATTCATCAAATTTTATATTAGATAATTGACTTGCATCTAATTTCACAGTGTTTTTATCTAAAGTTATTTTTGACACAGGTAATTTTTGTTCTATCCATAATTTAATGACTTTATCTTCTAATTTATAATCACGAAATCCAGAAGGGAATCTTTTTGTTATATGTGATATCAAAGTGTTATCATTAAAAACACTTCTTGGTTCAAGAAGTCGAGCATTATCAGAATAAACATTTTCAAACAGATTACTAGAAATTTCATCAGAGAGTAACTCAGTTTTCGATAAACGCATTATCAATTCAAGATAATGAAGAAATTCATGAGCCAGGATTGCATGAATAGTTCCTTTAAGTCCATAAGCAACTAATGGGCCAGAAATTTGTATAACTACATGAATAGAATCATCAACTACCAAAGGGATGGTTCGTGCATATAAGATTCCCATATCAAAAGAATTTGTATTTTCAGTCACTAGAATAGATGGTTCCACATATACAATCGGGTATTTTATGGAGGATGCTTTTTCAATTCTTAAGATACCATCTAAGACAAATTGAAATCTTTTTTCAATAAGATCACAAGTGAACTTTGGAATTATTCCTTTTTCAGAGTATTCAAAAATTTTTTGAAGTGGAATCATGTTAGAATTTACAAAATAAGATAAAAAACGTGATTTCATTCATAAAGTTGACAAAATGTTTGGCTTTAATGAATACTTGGAATTAGATCAAAAACTCAGACTAGTGAAAAAATCAAATAATAATGATTGTACCTGTCTTTACTAAATGCTCAATTGCATTGACAAACTCACCTTCAGTGATTGCTCCATCTGCCCACCAGCCTGCAGTGTTCTTTACCCAATCAGGTACAGATGTACCAGTTGCTTCAGATGAAGTAGTTTGTGCATCAGTATCAATGATTTGTTCTTTTATTAAGAATTCTACACCTCTAACAAACTCACCTTCAGTGATTGCTCCTTCTGCCCACCAGCCTGCAGTGTTCTTTACCCAATCAGGTACAGATGCAGTAGCAGTTTGAGTTACCTCACCAGCGATAGAGTCATCATCTAAACTAGTTTGGGTTGGAGTTCCTGTGACTTCAATGGCATCACGGAAGTATTTCAACTGGTAGTTTCTTGAATCATCTATATTCTGAATTGCGATATGAGAGGAGTCCATTTCCCCTGTAAACATTATTTTGAATGTGACTGTGGTAACATCACCAGATGTTGTATGGGATACATCTGCATCAAAGATATCATTTGTATCAAATATTGTTATTTCGTCTCTTGCCATATCATATAATATGCCTGCATCTGCATCAGACCATTCTGGTGCATCTTGCATATCAAAGTAAAGATTTGATTTGTAAAGTCCAAATGTATCATAAATATTTGCCTTAACTGTGACCATTTGTCCTATTTTGGCTTCTACAAGATCTGCATCATTGAAACGATCTTCAGTTACCAAGGTTCCACCATTAATACTAACTCCACCACCATTAGTTGAAACCGATGGGGCAGTACAATCAGTGTTTACTCCACAAATTGAACCGGAACCAGTGCTAGGCTTAGCACTTGTAATTTTAATTATTTCAAGACCATCATCATCGTAAGCAGCAGAAGCGGTATAGATGTATCCATCCAATTTGAAGGTTGCAATGCCCTGTGCACGATCTAGTTTGTTAACTACTAATGAATCTTGATTGGATTGACCGTCAACTACAGATGCTACAGGTTTTATGTCTGTTGGATCATAAAGATCAACTACTTGAATTCCACCAGTAAGTATGTTATTTACTGAGCTTCCAGTAGTTGTGTACGTTGCAGTTCCATTACCAGCAACAAATGCATAATGTCTATCTTCAATTTTAGTAATTGCAATATCTACTGGTCCATCAAGTGCCATACTGCCAGTTTGGCTTAATGTATCAAGTACTGTTGTTGCTCCAAGATCTTCTAGATGGACAACTGTAAGTGAGTCAGTATAGTTAGATGCGATAAGTGCATAACGATTAGAATCAAGGTTTGTTGTATTCCAAACTGCAACAGCAGTTGGACTATCTAATAGTTCAAAGCCCGATACAGCACTAGTTCTGTTTGCAAATGGAACAAGTCCTTTTTCTGTATCATTTAATGAGAATATTTGAAAACCATCAGAGACTTGACCGGTTACAATTGCATATGGCATGTTTCCTTGGTCAGTATCATAAATTATGTCTACACCATATGCACCATCAATTGGTATTTTTCCACCATAGTTTCCTACTGATGCATAAGCTGATCCACCTGTTGCTGTAGCATTAGATGTTGCATGGTTACCACCCCATCCAGCACAATAAATTTTTCCTTCAATATCGCCAGTGTCTGAGATATCAAGAAGTTGAATTGCATCACCTTGATGACCGGTGACTATTGCATATTTTTTATCAAATCCTACTGTATGGTTATGGAAGACTGCTGAATCCATAGCACCGTTAAGTCCAGAAAGCACAGGTCCTTTAGCAGAGCCTAAACAATTGCTGTTCTTTCCATCAGGAGAACCTCCGGAGGATGTTGAACCTGTCATGTTATGAGTTGCATACATTGCATGAGTTGTTGAAACACCAGGAGCATGTATGAGTTGGACACCGTCACCTAGGAATGATGTAATTAATGCATGTGTGCCGTCATAATTTGTTGTTGAGTTTGTCCATGTAGTGATACTTGATGAGCCATTGAGATTAAGTCTTCCTTCCATTGTAACACCGGAATGTAGTGTGTCTATGACCATAGTGTTTTGAGGGTTTGCAAGATCAACCATTGTAACAGCACGATCCATAAATGAAATTACTAATGCTTGTGGATCAGTTCCGTTATACATTGTTGCAACTCCACTAGCACCATCAAGTCCAGTAAAACTGTTTTCTCCATCAGATTCAGTATCAATAGATTCTGGTCCAAAATAAACATCTGCAGTAACATACCCTATAGGTACAATTAGCGCAGCTAAGACTATAGTGAGCATTAAATAATTTTTATTCACAAAAATCCAATAAAATTGAGACATTTAAGGGTTTTTCTGAAAATAATTTAATTCTGATAATCAGAATATAACATCAGATCAAAATATTTTGAAAATCAAATTCAATACATTTACACTCATTTTTGATCAAGTCCGAAATATTAGGTGTGAGACTTGAATTTTGAACTAGGGATTTAATAGAAATTCCACCATCAACAACAAGTTCTAAAGTAAATTGATTTTTTCCTATTTTTTTATAATTGAGTTTGTGAATATGTTTTACAAAATTCGTCTTATCTTGGGAATCGTCAATTGGTGTGTTTTCAAGGGTTTTTAATTTTTTTAGTTGTTTTAATGAAACGGGTTTTATAGTTTCAACAGTAATAGAGACCTCAGATTTGAATCGTACAAAACCTGTGGGCTGGACATTTATCTTTTGTAATTCGGAAAGGGAGATATCTTTCAGATCATATGTTTTTCTTAGTATTTTATTACGTTTTTTTGGATTAAGTAACTTTGCAAAGAATGGCCTTCCATTACCCATAACTAAACTAATCTGATCTTCCCCACCAATCCAATTAATTTTTACTTGTTTACAATCAAATTTATTTATTAAGAAATTTGATATGGTTCCTTCAATACTTGGCATAGTTTCTATTCCCTTAAACTCACAGTTATGACATCCAATTCCATTACATCTTGAACAAGATCTTTGTTTTTGTGATAAATTTCTGATTTTTTTATTATATCTACCATATATGATTAGAGGTTTAGCCCGAAGATTACAAGATTCATCTTTAAGATTTACTTCAATAAATAATTCAGGATTATCAGAGGTTCTATTGGCGGATGTTTTTTTAGATATTTTTTTCTCTAATTCTTTAGCAATGCTGAATTTGAGATTCTCTGCACCTTTTATTTTAAATTTAGATTTCACATAATCATCTCGTTCTAACAATGATGGTTTCAATATTATTCCTAAATCAAATGATTTAAAATTGAAGTCAAGTAATTTTTCAACAATATTTATTCCTAAATGTTCCAGAGTATCAAAAAGATTTTTACAGATGTAACATTTTTTATTAAAAGATTTATTGTATATATCAAGATATTTTTTCCCAAGAAGTTTTGATGATTGTTTTACAACTATTTTTGAAATTATTCGCCCTGCACAATATTCACATAGATCATAATTTTTTAAAATTTTAGATACAGAGTCAAATTGTGTTTTCACAAACTAATGTAGATTTTTGATTTAATGAGTATTGTTGATTAACCCATTCCAAGTTTACGAAGCATGCCCTGCATTTGTCTTCCCTTAGATGCTTTCATCATAGTTTTAGAATTTTTATAATTTTTTAACAATTCCTTGACTTCATGTTCGGGCCAACCAGAACCTCTAGCAATTCGTTTAACTCTTGATGAATTAAGCAAGTCAGGATCAGATTTCTCTTCTTTGTTCATACTTTGAATAATATATCGCCATTTGTCCATTCTTTGTTCCATCACTTCAAGTTGATCTTCTTTAACCATACCAGATAATCCTGGCATAGTTTCCATCAAACTTTGAAGAGAACCTACTTTGGTTACTTCTTCTAATTGATAAAAGAAATCTTCCATGTTCATTTTACCATTAGAAATTCTTTTCATACGAACTTCATCTGCTTCATCTCCAAGTCGTTTTGCAAGATCAAGGACAGCCTGTACATCCCCCATCCCCAAAAGTCTACCAACAAATCTAGTAGGAGAAAACTGTTCTAAATCATCAATTCTTTCACCAGTTCCAACATACATAACTTGTGCACCAGTAGCCGCAGATGCAGCTAATGCACCACCACCTTTTGCAGAGCTATCAAGTTTTGTGATAACAATGCCACCAACTTTGACTATTTTGTTGAATGCTTCTGCTTGTGAGAAGCATTGTTGCCCAATTGTACCGTCTATAACAAGTAATGCAAGATCAGGATTTGCAACATTGGAGATTTCTGTCATCTCATCCAAAAGATCTTTTTCTTCTTTGTGCCTTCCAGCAGTATCAATCAAGACTACATCTATGTTTGAGTTTTCAAAATGTTTTAGACCATTTTTAACAATTTCTGGTGAATTTTTGTTGTTTTCTTCACCATACACTTCCACATTTGATTTTTCACAATTTGTTTTTAATTGAACAAGTGCACCAGGTCTGTACGTATCAGCACCAATTGCACCTACTCTATACCCCTGCTTGGTAAGAAATTTTGCCAGTTTTGATGATACAGTTGTTTTACCGCTTCCTTGTATTCCAAGCATCAACACTTTGTTAATTTTTCCGGATTTGAAATGAAATTCTGTATCATTTCCTAATAATTTTGATAATTCATCATACAAAATTTTTACAATATGATCTTTTCTTGATAATCCAGGGGGTGGAGTTTCATTAATACAGCGTTCTTGAAGATTTTTTGTAATATCAAGAACTAATTTTACATTTACATCAGATTGTAACAATGAACGTTGAACATCTTTTGCTAATTCTTTGATTAATTCTTCATCAATACCAGAAGAACTAACAATTTTTTTAATTGCGGATCTTAGTCCATCTTTCAGATTATCGAGCATTATCTTTTAGTTGTGCCTCCAATATTTCAAATCTTCCCCTATAACCATCCCATTTAATAACTGAATTCTTAATTAAAAGAGGTTTTTCAAATAAAGGACAGTTTGTTACAAATGTTTCAGCCTCACCTCCTTCAAAATTTAAATTAAAACCGAATTTTTTTTGTAGTTTTTGAAGTTTTTCCAAATTAGTTTCAGTAATTGTTTGGCCAAGCCAAGAATCATCCAAACCTTCAGAACTAACTGTTGAAACAATGTATTCAAAATTTTCATCTAATAATTCCTTCATATAAGATTCAGGGTCTTTATTCCACAAAGGAGATATTATTTCTAACTGATTTTTTTCACAAACTAAAGAAAAATTATCTTTTTGATATTCACTAAGAATTCCACCATGAACAATTCCATCGATAGAGTAAGTTTCTTTTGCACAAGTAATCAAACTATTTACCTTTTCAGATTCATTTTCAGGATGATTAGAGATAATTTTTTCTATTAATTGTGGAATTTTCATAGATTGAGATTGAAGTGAAGTGAAAGTTATGTTCGGATAATGAAGTAAATGACTTTCACTAGAATGAGGATGTAATGTCAACAACACGTCAACTGAATGTCCTAATTTTTTTGCAAGATAAATTGCATATGTACTATCTTTTCCACCTGAAAATAATGCAGCTAATTTCATTTTGTTATAAAAAATAGGATGCCTCAATACTCATAATCTTCATCAGAAATCAGTTGGCTTTTCCAATCATCATTAGCATCCAATTTAGGATGTTTTAATTCGCATGATTTTAGTTCTTCCCATAACTTTCCAATATTCAATATCTTGACCTTGCTCTAATTTTCCGTCAACTTCTTCATCAACCATTTGTATATCAACGGTTTCAAACGTTTCTCCATCCATGACTTGAATTTCAGAACCAGTCATTGAGATAATTTGGCCAAGTCTTTTATCAATTAACGGTACATGTATTTGCATACTTACAGGACCTACATGTGGGCGTTTGGCGCCATCAAAAACACCTACTCCAACAATTCGTGCTTTTGCTGCACCATGTTTTCCAGGTTTGCTAGTATCATACTCAGAGATTCTACAAGGTTCTCCAGTTGGCTGATCACCTACAGGTAATAAAATGTAAGAACCAATTTTTAATGAACCTAAATCAGAAGGTTTGCTCATAACAAAATAATTTTTGAGGGGTATTTACATTTTTTTATTTCATTGTTTCAAGAATTGAGAGACTAACAAGATTATTCATAACTATTCCTTTTCTACAAATATCACGTCGAGTTTGCTCACAATATTTGTTATCACTTTGGTGACTCTTGTCACTAGATAGTTCTAGCATTACAATATGACCGCTGTATGGAAATTCAAATTTTGGAGATTCTTTAGATAGTAATGTCAAATTACAAAATCCGGCTTTGTGTACTTTTTCTCGTCTCGCTATGTGTGCAGATACATCTCGAAGGTCAGATTTAGAGTCACCATATTCAAGATAATAGATGGAAACAAAATTTGTTTTTTCAGTTAATGGTCTTTCAAATATAGTATCATCTATTTTAAAGAGAAATGACGGCTTGTCCGTATCTTGAGAGAGGATTTCTTTTGAAATTTTTTCAGAATTTTTGAATTTTGCCAATATGTAGTGGTTTGATGAGCTTAAAAAGTACGGTTTACTATCTTCAGAGAAGGTGGCAGTGACAAAATAAAGAGATTCTATATTTTTAGATGAAACCCAATTATCTTTAAGTTCAATAGAATCATGATCATGAAGATATGGAGCACATACATATCCACCAAGTGTTTTAGAGTTCCCACTCATGAATCTCACAAATGGCATAAGTAATTAAATTTGTTCAAAATTTGACAAAACTAATAATTAATAAATCAAAAAAATATCAAAGAAGATGTCCCCACTTAGCTCAGCCTGGTAGAGCTTCCGACTGTAGTTGTCGGCTTAGGGCTGAATAACAGTAGTCTACTAGGCATACAGAAATCGGGTTGTCGAAGGCTCAAATCCTTCAGTGGGGACCATTATTTTTTTAATTAAGGATTGATTACAGCTCGTCCCAAAATTTTTCTGTTTTTTAGATCATCTAAAGCATGAGTTGCTTCATCCAAAGTATAGTGTTTTGATACAATTGGATTGATTATACCTTTTTTGGCAAGATCAATTAGTTCAACCATGTCTTTATAATTTCCAGTATAAGCACCTTGAATTGTTATTGCTTTAAGTGGAACAGATACTAATGGCAATTCTACAGAACCACCAAATAAACCAACAAGAATAATATTTCCGCGTTTTCTAATAACAGATAGATCTAGTTTTACAGTTGGCGGAGCATTTACAAAGTCAACTATACTGTCAACGCCTTTTTCATTACATATTGACATTATTTTTTGTGATGTATCACTTTCTTTTGTATTAACAACATGAGTTGCACCTAATTCTTTTGCAATGTTTAATTTTTCATCAGTTAAATCTGCACAGATTATTTTACATTTTGCCATATGACTTGCTAGCTGTACTCCCATCAAACCTAGACCACCTGCACCAACAATTAGAATAGATTCAGGATTATTGACTAGTGCTTTTTTGATTGCAGTGTATGCGGTTAATCCTGAACATGCAAGTGATGATGCTGAATCAGGATTGACATCTCCAATGTTTGCTAGAAATTTATAATCAGGAACAATTACTTTTTCAGCATATCCACCATCTTGAAAGACACCTAACGACTTTGGAGTTTCACAAAGATTTGTGTCACCTTTTTGGCAAGTTGGACAATTACCACATCCAATCCATGGATAAACTAGAACAGTGTCACCAATTTGTACATCTTTTACGGATTCGCCAATTTTTTCAATAGTACCAACAACCTCATGACCAGGAGTTACAGGAAATTTTACACCTCTATCTGTAACTTTCATAAATCCATCGCCTGTATCATATCCACCTTCCCAAAGATGTAAGTCACTGTGACAGACTCCAGTCGAGAGTACTTTGATTAGTACTTGTTTTCCAATAGGGTCAGAAATTTCAACTTGATTTAGTTCAAGTGGCTTATCAGGTTCGATGATCCGTGCAGCTTTCACAAAATGGATTTTTCATTTTATAATATAAGAGTTGACTGATGATGAAAAGAAAATAGAGTCAATAGATATTATTCAATTAGAACTTGAGAGATTTGTGAGTCAGGAAGAAACAAAAGCACTTATTTCTAAAGTTCCAATTAATGTATTATTTAATCCAGAAGGAATCCAAAAAAGAGATGTTTGGGATATAGATCTTATTCAGATTTTATCAATGTTATTAAAAATTCTAGAAAAAACAGATAAAAAAGATCTCAGAGTAGCAGGAATGGCAGCACTATCATCATCATTAATTTACAAATTAAAAGTGGAGAGCATTTTTGCATTACAGAAAGCAGCCATGGAGAAAAAACCACTCCGACAAAGAACGGATGTGGATATAGATATTCTTGAATTTCCATACAGGCATGAATCAACTTATCCTGTAAGTTTAGACGAATTACTGGATTTACTTGAAAACCTAATTGGAACAATTGCAAATCCAAGAGAAAGAAAAGGTAACAAATTAAGATTTGAACCAATTGAACCACCAGATTTTAAGAAAATATTCAATAATCTTGAGAATATTATAGGCGAGTACCAAGATTTAGTATTAAGAAAACTTCAAGCAAATGGCTCACTTTTACTTGAAAAAATTGTGGAGGAGTTGGATATGATAGATTCTATAAGATGTTTTTTTGCAATCTTATTTTTGGCAAGAGATGAAAAAATAGACATTATGCAAGAAGAAGGAGAAGAAGAGATTAGGGTCACCCTAATTAAATAATAATTTACAATTTGATCAACGATATGAAAAGGATGATTTTAAGTCAATTTCAACAACGAGGTAATCATGGTCAAGGTTGATGATGAAAATGAAGCAACTGCACGAATAGAATCTGCACTATATTCAGCAGGAAGACCACTAAGTATTGAAGATCTGATTCGCGCTTCAGGAACAGAATCGAGAGTAAAAACACTGAATTTACTAACAAAGATAATACAGAAAACAAAATCAGTGTTTAAAGCAATCGAGATTACAAACTTGCCAGATGGTTCATATGTGTTTCAGTTAAAACCAGAATATAGCTCAACTATTGGAAGAAGGTATGCATCAAAACCAATGTTAGCAAGAGCGACACAAAAAACGTTGTCATATATCGCATATGAACAACCAATTTCTAGCAAACAATTAGTAGAAGTTAGAGGTACAGGAGTTTATTCACATTTGAAAGAATTAACACAACTGGATTTCATAGAACATCAAACTGTTGGAAGATATAAGATATTTACGACAACAGAAAAATTTAGAAAATATTTTGGAATTCAAGGAGATGACGATACACTGAGACAAAAATTATTCAAGAAAGTACGAACCAGAAATACCACCCCAAATACAGTTAATTACAATTAATACACGTAAAAATTATCAAATCTTGCGTTTTGTATAAATTAGAGTAATTCAAAAACATTTTATGAAGAAATCTGTAGAGAATCTAAAAACTAGTAAGATTACTGGCGGACTTAGACATCCATTAAAAACTAGACAAAAATTTGAAACAGATAGATATCCAAACGAAGCTGAAGGTGGAGAAGAACAACAAACAATCACAAGAAAGACTAGAGGAAATAATAGAAAAACTGGCGTGAAGATTGCAAGCTTTGTAAATTTAGTTATGGGAGATTCTAAAGTAAAAAAATCAAAGATTGTCAAAGTTCTAGAGAATCAAACAAACAATGATTATCAGAGACGTGGTATTATTACAAAAGGTGCAATTGTTGAAACAGAAGATGGTAAATGTAGAATTTTATCAAGACCTGGTCAAAGCGGAACAGTTAGTGGAATTTTAGTAAAATAGGGACATGAAAGATTACGAACATGTCGTAATCTGGCTTGATTATTTTAACAAGACATTACCACGCAATAAAGGAAGAAGATTAGCAAAAGAGAAATGTGTTTTTGACCCATCATTAAAAGAATTAATTGATGCATCAAATGCGGCAGGTCTACAACCTAATGAAACCGAAGATCAAGTTAGATTTCCAAAAAGACCATACGTCAGGTCAGGTTACATTGTTCTACCAAAAACAGAAAAAAAGACGGTAATACTAGAGAAGATTTCTCAGAAATTAGTTTCTAAACGAGCAAAACAATCAAAGAAGTAACGAAAATAGCTACAAACTAAAGTTTTGTTGACAGAACTCAATGAAAACTATCAAAACTTCTGAATTGTAATTGCAGGAGGTAGGTGAAGTTATGCACTTAGCCAATAGTGGCAGGGTCATTGTACGACTCAACTCAGAGGTACCTGAAGGTCAAATTCTTTGTGATAGCAATAATCAAAAAGTTGCCAAAGTCACAGAATTAATTGGACCAGTATCAAGTCCCTTTGCGTCAGCCATACCACTAACAAATAACTTGAAAAAAATTAGTGGAAAAAAAGTTTTTGCGCTTGATCAAGCTCCTGTAAAGAAAAAAAGCAGGAGAAAATATAGATGAGTACATTAGAAATACAATCTTGCTGCAATGAATGTAAATCTCCAGTAATAGATGACATTCATAATGGTGAGAGGATTTGTTCCGGATGCGGCATTGTCGTTGATGAACAAATGGCTGATTTAGGTCCAGAAACAAAAACATCGAATCTTGAAGATAAAATGAGATTAGCAAGAGCATCTGGACAGACAACATTAGCACAACACGATATGGGAATTGCAACAGATATCTCAATTTCATCCACAGATTTTAGTGGAAAAAAGATTTCAAGTACAGTTTCCAATCAAATGCAAAATCTACGAAAATGGCAACAAAGAGTTAGAGTAACATCTCCACGTGAAAGAAGACTAACTAATGTTTTAGGCAAGATTTCTGAGACATGTGATAATTGTAGTCTTCCAAAGAATGTGGTTGAAACTGCATCGATGATTTATCGTAGCCTAGATGGAAAAAACATCGAAGTGAAAGGTAAATCTATCGTAAGCATTACTGTAGCAGTAGTGTATATGGCATGCAAACAATGCGGAATAGTTAGATCATTAGAAGAGATTTGCAAGAATGTTTGTGCACCGAAGGATGTCAAAGCAAAAACAAAGTTAGCTGCAAAATACTACAGAAATCTTGTTTTAGAGATAGGAAATGTAATCATTCCAGTAGTTACTATGGATAGATACATTTCAAAGATCGCAAATCTAACCAAAACAGATGTAAGAGTTGAGCGACTTGCTTTAGAAATTGCTGCAAAAACAGAAAGAAAAAGCATTACAGATGGTAAGGCACCAAATGGAATAGCCTCAGCATATCTGTATGTATCTTCAGTTTTGTTAGGACAAAATGTTCTACAAAGAGATGTATCTACAATTTCAGGCATCACAGAAGTAACAATAAGAAATAGAGTCAAAGAGATTCTTTCAACACATAAGATGACTTTGACATTAAGACCTGTTTTAGCCAAAAAATAATTCCCCCCTTTCTTCTTTATTTTACATTAGGATTAGCTAAAATTCGTCGAGATTATATACGAATGTAAGAAGGAAAATTTAATGGCTGTACTAGAAATAAAAGATTTGCATGTAAAAAGAGAAGGAAAGGAGATTCTCAAAGGTGTTAATTTGAAAACAGGTCCAGGAGAAGTCCATGCAATTATGGGACCAAATGGTTCTGGAAAGAGTACTTTGTCTTATACTCTTTTGGCACATCCAAAGTATGAAGTTACCAAAGGAGATATACTTCTTGATGGAGAAAGTATTTTAGAATTAACAGCAGATGAAAGAGCAAAAAAAGGATTATTCTTAGGATTTCAATATCCAACAGAAGTTTCAGGAGTTGGTTTTTCACATTTTCTTAGAACATCTTACAATGCACTAAGTAAAGCAATGAAAGGCGAAGATAGAGAAGTATTCATCACAGTAAGAGAATTTCAAAATTATCTTAAAGAGAATATTAATTCTGTTGGATTAAGAGAAGATTTTCTTTCAAGATATTTGAATGAAGGATTTTCCGGAGGAGAAAAGAAACGTGCAGAAGTTTTGCAGATGGCAGTATTAAAACCAAAAATTTCAATTTTAGATGAACCGGATTCTGGATTAGATATTGATGCAGTACAATCAGTTGCAAAAGCAATAAGCCAAGTATCAGATAAAGATTCAACAACGATAGTAATTACACATTATGCAAGAATTTTAAATTTCTTGGATAAATTGGATCATGTTCATGTATTTGCAGATGGTAAGATCTTAAAAAGTGGAGATGCATCGCTTGCACAAGAACTTGAAAAACGTGGTTACGATTGGGTTTTAGAAGAAGCCAAACAATAAGAATCAATAATTATTTTAAATATTAGGCAACAAATGAGTGAACATGTCTGAAGAAAATAAGAGATATTTTTTTAGTTTTTCATTTTTCAAAATTGATCCAAAATGGAGATGGATGGCAGATCTAGCAAAAGAAGAATCTGCAAGAGAATTAGAAAATATTTTAGAAAATGCTCCAGTAAAAATTAGAACGTATTCTACACTAGGATTAAGAGATGATGCAGATTTTTTGATTTGGTGTATGTCTGAATCAATAGAAGATATTCAAGAAACAATTTCAAAAATATATTTGACAGTGGTTGGAAAATACATTACACCATCTATAGTGTATTTTTCATCAACACGGCCATCAATTTATGCTCAAACAAATAGAATTCACTCATTTGTCGGAGGATTAGAGTCCAAAAAATATGCAGTAGTCTATCCATTTATTAAAACAAGAGAATGGTATCTTCTCCCACTTGAGCAACGAAAACAAATGATGGATGAACATATCAAAGTTAGTCAAAAATACCCACAAGTTGAACTAAACACAACATATTCCTTCGGGATACATGATCAGGATTTCATGTTAGCATTTGAATCAGATGATCTAAATATTTTCCAAGATATGATAATGGAACTTAGAGGAACTAAAGTTTCTGCATTTATCAAAGAAGACACTCCAATGATAGTCTGTGTCAAAAAGGATATAGTTCCTATAATTACGAGTCTTGGATAATGGATGGATTAAAAGAATGGGCTACAGTTGTAAAAGCTCTAGAACAAGGAAAACAAACTGTAATTTTGAGAAAAGGAGGTATTTTAGAAACAGCATCAGGATTTAATATTAAATCTAAAAAGTTTTTTTTATTTCCAACATGGGAACATCAAGAAACAAAACATGTGAAACCGGAGTTTCATGATTTTCTAAATCAAGTATTAAACAAAAAACCAGATGAGGGTTTTAACAAAATTACATCACATGCAGAAGTTTTGTTTGAAAAAGATATAGAATCTAATGATATAATCAGTGATTTATCATCATTTCATGTTTGGAGTGATTCATACATTCAAGAAAGAAGAAATTGGGAGCCTCAAAAACCAATG
>Ga0315316_10000807_pt1 | contig 21270 bp, 23 predicted proteins | sample M160m3416metaG_FD_203702 | JGI IMG/M metagenome (GOLD analysis project Ga0315316, IMG submission 203702) | Ammonia-oxidizing marine archaeal communities from Monterey Bay, California, United States - M1 60m 3416 | ecosystem: Environmental > Aquatic > Marine > Intertidal zone | place: USA... | reverse complement strand
TATTATTGTTTTTGTTATGCCACCTAGAGAATTAGTCGTCCGGGTAAATGATGTCGAATATACCAGAGGAGATTTGTTAGAACTTGTCCGTATTGATCAAAAAACCACAGAATTTATGGGTGGTAAATTTGATGCATCATCCGTTGTTTTTGAGTCTTTGCAGCAAACTGTAGAAAATGAAATCATTAATCAAATTGCGCCTTCTCATGGAATTACAATATCAGAGGAGCAAGTTGATTCTATGATTGATGATATTATGCGACCTTCTGAGAGTGCTTCATTAGGTAAGTCTGAAGAACAAATATCAAGAGAAACAAGCGAAAGGTATCTTGCATACTTAAATACTTTGCAAATAAGTCAAGAAAAGCACCGTAGTATTGTTAGAAATGAAGCAATTAGGGAAAGATTTAGACAATATATAGGGGACTCAGTTCCATATGTTACTGAACAAGTTTATCTCCATAGGATTATTACACCTATAACAAGTGAGATGGAAATTATGATTATCAAATTTGATGATCTGACTAGAGATGCTGTAGACCCTATAGAATTAAGAGAAGCTTATAAGTCGGTTGTAAGAGAGTTTTCTAGGGATAACTCTGAAATAATTAGGCTGGGTGGAGAGATTGGATGGGTACCTAGGAATGTTTTATTAGATTATGAAAACTTATTTTTTGATTTAGTTCCAGGTGAATTGAGTGAACCTATTCCTGACCCTAATAATGACGCTCAACTAATATTTTTTATGATCTCTGATCGTGAAGAAGCAAGAGAATTAGATATTGAAACAAGAGATGAGCTAAAGACTAAAGCTTTACAAGATTGGATAAATATAGAACGTAAGTCGCATAATATTTATGCTGTATTTAATTCTGATATATATAATTGGATATTTCAACAACTTAGATTAACTACAATAGAAAAACAACCAACACCAGATCCATCTGGCGGTCTTTTAGAAGATGCAGGGTTTTAAAAATGAAAGAAATTAAAATAGCCCTATTGGGCCTTGGTATTGTCGGTAGTGGTGTTGCTAATGCTATTAGTAATAAATCTGAATATATTAAGAAACATCTTGGAGTTTCATTATCTATAGAAGCGGTATTGGTAAGAGATACAAGTAAATCTAGAAATGTGTCTCTTCCAAATAATGTATATGCTACTTCGATTAGCGACATTATTGATAATCCAGAAATAGATGTTGTAGTTGAAGTTATGGGAGGAGAAAATCCTGCATTAGATTATATTATGCAATCTATTAAAAAAGGTAAGAATGTTGTAACTGCCAACAAAGAAGTAATCGCTAAACATGGACCTGAAATTTTTGATGTTGCTAACAGTAATGGCGTAAGAGTTCTTTTTGAAGCTAGTGTTGCTGGTGGAACCCCAGTGGTTTCCCCATTGATGAGAGATTTGGTAGCTAATGACATTAAATCTATAAAAGCTATTATTAATGGGACGACTAATTATATTCTCACTAAGATGGCTAAAGAAGGATTAAGCTACAAACAAGTTTTAAGTGAAGCTCAGTCACTTGGGTATGCTGAATCAGATCCTACAAATGATGTAGAAGGAATTGATGCTGCATATAAACTGGCTATTTTATCTATGATAGGTTTCCGTTCTACGATAAATATTAATGATATTTATACTGAAGGTATTACGAAATTAGAATCTAACGATTTTAAATATGCATCTCAACTTGGATATGAAATTAAGTTATTAGCTATGTCTGAATTGAGTAAGACAGGCATAACTGCTAGAGTTCATCCTGTTTTTATAGAACAAAATGAAATGTTAGCAAATGTAGATGGTGTCTTAAATGCAGTAGAAATTGAAACAGATTTGACTGATAAAGTGTTGTTTCATGGTCCAGGAGCAGGTTCTAATCCAACCACTAGTGCCATTATGGCAGATATATTTACTATTTCTAGAAATTTAATTGACAGCATACCAATGGTTGATCCTTTGAGATTTATAGAAACAAGAAAACTTGTTTCTATAAATGAATTAATTAGCAAGTATTATTTACGGATTGAAGCTAAAAATCAGCCGGGAGTACTTGGGGTTATAGCATCAATATTGGGTAAATACGAGATTAGTATTTCATCTTTTATTCAAAAAGAAGCTATAGATGGTGACAAATACGCAGAACTTGTAATTATGACTCATGAAGCAAAAGAAGAATTCATTAATAAAGCAACCTTAGATATTAAGGATTTAGATACAGTTAAAGATGTTAACAATATAATTCGAGTTATTGACTAATAGGAGAATTATTATCAAAGAAGTAACATTTTATTATTGGAAAAAATGAACTACTTGTAGAAAAGTACGAGATGCTCTTGTGCCAGTAGTTGATTCACTAATTGAGCGAGATTTTTTTAATAACCCTTTTTCATTAGAAGAGATTACTGAGTTATTTAAAAATGTTGATGTTAAAGATTATATTTCTGTTAGGAGCCCTGCATTTAAAAAGTTAAATGTTGAATTGGCTCTATTGCATGATAACGAAATACTGAATATGATGTTGAAAGAGCCTAGGTTGATCCGTAGACCTCTTATTCTTTTTGGTGATAAATTGATTATTGGTACGGACAAATTGGCAATGTTAAATATTATCTAATTTTGTAGGGACATTAATATGATAGATCTTAAGGATAAAATTGCAATTGTAACTGGAGGGGCAAGAGGTATAGGGAAAGGTATATGTGAATCTTTATCAATAGCTGGAGCCAACGTTATAGTCGCTGATTTAAATTTGGATGATGCTTTAAAAACTGTAGGATATCTTGAATCTGTGGGCTCAGGTGATAAATTTGCTATGTTTTTAGATGTAACGGATGACGCTTCCATTAAGGATATGGTTGAAAAAAGTATAAATGAATTTGGTCGTATCGATATTTTAGTTAATAACGCTGGGATCATTGGGTCAGGTAAATGGTGGGAGAGAGATATTCCTAATGATAATGACTGGGTTGATGTCCATGCTGTAAATGTAATGGGAATCTCGAAAGTTACAGGAGCTGTTTCAGCTTACATGAAAGATCGCAAATATGGAAAGATTATTAATATAGCATCTATAGCTGGGAGGCAAGGTAGTCCTGATATGCCTCACTATAGTACATCTAAAGCTGCTGCTATTAGTTTGACTCAATCAATAGCATTGTCATTAGGACCTCATGATATTAATGTGAATGCTATTTGTCCGGGTTTATTATGGACACCTATGTGGGAAGCTATCTCAAAGAAAAGATTAATGCACGGAGTGTTTGATAGAACTTTTTCTGATATTGAAGATCTTAGTACTCGTGAATTTTTCGAACAGACTGTTGAAAAATGGATACCAATGAAGAAAGAACAAACACCTGAAGATATAGGAAACTTAGCAGCGTTTTTAGCTTCAGATTTGGCTAATAACATAAATGGACAAGCTATTAATGTGGATGGAGGATTCAGAACTAATTAGATTTTGAGTCTTTTATGAACAAACATGGAATGATCGCGATTAAGCATATTATGCTACTTGCTATGTAAAAATTGCTAAATAAAGAAACTCCTACTTCTATTAACGAACTTTCATATTCGTTAATTTGAGTTAAAGACATTCCTTGGGTTAAGTTAGTTTCAGGGATATTTATTCCTGAAAGTAGGTTTTGAAATTTCCCTGCTCCCCATACTGATAATGCAGCTATACCGAGTGCCATCCCTAAGAATCTACTTGCAATAATTAAACCAGATACGGTTCCCTCTAATGTTTTTGGGGCATTATTAATAGCGCCCAGAGTTATTGGTGCTATTAATAGTCCGAAACCTAATCCAGCTAATCCTAAATGTATACTCATAAATGGATCTGCAATATCTTGAGTCCATGTACTCATGAGCCAGGCAGAGATAGAACACAAGAGCATAGACGGAACCATTATGTAAGACAATTTATATCGTCGAGATAAGACTCCACCTAAAATTGCTCCAAATGCTATCATGATTGTCATTCGGGATAACATTAGGCCCCCGTCTAAATATGTTCCCATTAGTACGGTATTTGCCATTAGAGGTACTGTAACCATTATTATTATTAAACTCGATCCATAAAACACATTTACTATAGAAGCTGAAGATAAAGATATGTTTTTAAATATATTTATCGGAATTACAGGGTTTGCGCTATTTCTAGAGATTAAATAATACACAGTGATAGCTAATCCGCTTATGATCATAAATATTGCCATAAATGAATTCAAATTGCTGATTTCGGAGAATCCTATAATTAATGATGAAATAAATATTATTATTAATAAAGATCCTTTGTAGTCGATCTTTGATTTTAGTGGTGAAGTTGAGCGAGTTGATATTAGGATGAGGGCTAATACAATCAAACTTATTGGGATATTAAGCCAGAATACCCATTGCCATGATAAAAACTCAGTTATTAATCCTCCATACAGAGGCCCCACCACAGCCCCGGCTTCTGCTGCTCCCCCCGCTAATCCAATTGGGATACCTCTTTTTGAGGCACTAAAGATGTCACTAATGATAGCAATAGATACTGGCAGTAATGCTCCTGCTCCTATTGCTTGTAATATTCTTGTCGCTATAAGCCATTCAATAGTGTTTATTTTTTCAATTATCAAATGATCACTATAATTATCAAATGAACCTGTTAATGCTGTTCCGATTGATCCAATGATAAATATTAACATTGCCAATGTGTAAATTTTTTTACGCCCAAATATATCTGAAAAGCGGCCCATGATAGGCATTACAGCTACATAACCTATCAAATAACCTGTTATTGTCCATGCTGCTTTTTCTAATTCACCTATTCCTATTCTTAAATCTAACATTATTTTAGGCAATATAGTCACCACTACAGTTTGATCATCTGATGCAAAAAATAAACCTATAAGTATAGGTATTAATTGGATGTAAGGTTTGTTAGTGAAGTTGAGCATTTTATTCCAATTGTAGTGATGAAATATTAAAAAGTTCATCAAATTTTGAAATCGTTAGTTTACGTATTATTTTAGGAGCATCATATTTAGATGCTTGTCCGGATATTTCTATTTTAAGTACGCGGTAATCGTTTTTGTCTATAGTTAATTTTGTTTCTAAAGAATTTTCTAAAGTTTCTTCTAATAAGAGTTTGAATATACTTGGAGAAATTGTTCCTTGTATTATGTAATTGCTTGTATCGGAATTATCAACAGTTGGAGATTCTATTTGGTTAATTGTTGAAAATAGAATCTCATTTAAGCCATTTACAGCTACTGAAAGTGGATTGGCATTGTTTTCGATGGATTCCCAGTTTTGGGTAATAGGGTTTATATAATATGATTCTGATGCTCTTTTTATATATTTAGTTTTTAAAACGATATTTCCGAATAACAAATTTCCTTCAATATATATTTCATCAGGTGAATTGATTCTTGCCGATGCTTCCGATAGCGTTAATCCCGTATTGCCTATAGGAGTTCCTGTACCTGATGAGTGTTTTAGATCTAATTGATAAGAATTTATAAGACTCATCTCGTTTCTAGTATTTTCTAGAATTTCGTTGGCAGACATGTTTTGTGAAGATAAATTTAATTTAGTGTTATCTGAACACGATATAGAAAACACTAATATTATAATTAGTAAACTAGAATAAACTAGGTTTAATTTTTTAAATAACATTTTATTATTATATCGTTAGATTTAGACATAACAGAAAGGGCATGTTATTAATAACATGCCCTTTCTTATTTATTAAGTTTTATTGATAAAACTTAATTTCTGCTTTTTACGTATAGTACTCCACCAAGTCCCATCATAACCAATGACAAAACAAATCCTATTTGGATCATTATCGAAAATAGAGGATCCCCAACTTTAGGAAGTCCTAGATTTAAAATATGATTGGATATTTCAAGAGCAGGGGCATCAGCGCCTGATGTTATATCCATAGTTGCCATTGACTGCCCAGCAGCATACGCTTGAGCTGAACCACCTTCGTTAGCAGATGCTGTTATAGATCCGCTATTATCAGCGTCCCATCCATTTCTTGCTGCAGAAAGCTCACTAACAATTTGGTTCACATGAATTTTTGATATAGCTACTTCAGATTGCGTAATGACATTGTCACTTGCATTAGTAGTTGCAGAATTAACCCAACTATTGATATTAGCAGTTACCGCTAGGACAGCAGTTGAAGAAGCAGTTATTCCAAGGTCGTCAGCTGCGACGGAAGCTGCGGTAGCATGAGCATCAATTTTTGCTGTATCGCCTGTTATAGATGAAAGAGATCCGATCATTGAATTAATATTACTATTTATAGATGCTGAATCTGATGATGTTTGAGCAGCCTTTGCTGATGCTAAAGCTGAATCTAGTGCATCACTAACAGCATTAATATCATCCAACATCCCATTTATTTCAATGATTGCTGTTGAATTAACATGTCCTGCAAATGCAACCTCGTCACCTTGAGTTATTGTCACCCTGCTGTAGTTCGATATTAAGTTCGCACCATCGTAACCTGATGATGAGCTATCAAATATCAATGAACCAGATCCGGTTGATTGGACAATGCCGTGGACAATGTCAGCTACAACATTAATGGAACCGATATTTAATACTTGCCTGCCATCATTTGACTTTAAAGCAACTTGATAAGTCGATCCTTCTGAAGCCGGGGCAACTCCTGACAAATTAATGACAGCTGAATCGCTCTTCGATTTATCTGTTTCTATAAGTACTTTTCCTACAATAGGTGATGCAGCTTCAACCTGCATAGCCATACTAGGCGCCACAAGAGTTAGCAGCACAATGGCCATAATTGCTATTATTTTGGTCCTGAACATGGCTTGTTCACCGCCTCCTTAAGACCAGTCATTTACGACTGACGTTAAATTTTAAATAAACATATGCAAACTAAAGACTACCACACTCATGTACTATATAACACTATATATGGCACGATTTAAGTAGCAAAATAGTTTTTCGGTGAAATTAGCTATACCTTTATCATTCAAAATACTAAACGTATAATCAAAATTTCTCACCTATTATACAATATTTTAATCAAATTAATAAATGTTGATGTACATATAATGGAAACTAATAACTTAATAAGGATTCAATTTGAAGAATCTGTGAAGTTTATGGGGTTCAATAATACTTCAAATCTCATTGAAGATTTTTCAGAATACCATAGATTAATTTTAGAATGGAATTCTAAAATTAATCTCATATCTTCAAAGTCTGTAGACGACATATTTGAAAGACATTTTTTGGATTCCCTATCTGTTCATTTAGTTAATACTATATTTAAGGGCAATTCAAATATGGATTTTATGAAAGTTCTTGATGTGGGTACTGGCGCAGGATTACCGGGGATACCCTTGAAAATAGTTATGCCGAAATTGAAATTAACATTGTTGGACGCAACATCTAAGAAAATTGATTTTTTGAAAATTGTTTGTTCTGAGTTGTTGTTATCAAATGTTGATTTCATACTTGATCGTGCTGAAAGAGCTGCTCATTTGAAACCATATAGAGGTGATTTTGATTTAGTTGTTTCTAGGGCAGTAGCTGATTTAAAGATTCTTGTTGAATTTATGATCCCATTTTGTAAAACAGGTGGACTTATCGTAGCAATGAAAGGGGAAAAAGCGGAACAAGAAGTTAAAGAAGCCTTGCCTGCAATTCGTGCTTTGGGTGGAGATAATGTAGAAATAATTGATTCTTCGTCTCATCATCCTTTTTTGAAAGGAAGATTAGTAGTTATCCGTAAAGTTGCAGAAACGCCTTCTAATTATCCTAGAAGGGTTGGGATTCCACATAAAAGACCTTTAACTGGCTTGAGTTGATGGCCATCCAGCTGTATCTTTGTGAACGCAATAAGTAGGTCTAAAATTAGGGGATTATAGGATTTTTAATGATTGAGATTAAAAATAGAGTTTTTTCCTTTCCCACATTATTGTCTTTTATAGGGGCAATCGCAATAATTTATTTTCTTGCTGAAGGGTTTGAGTTAGATTGGGAATTAACTTTAGAGAATATATCTAATATGAACATATCTTTGTATATTCTTGCTTTGCTTGTTTATTACGTAAGTTTTGTTTTTAGGGGATACAGATGGAAAATTTTAGCTACTAATGCTCTTTTAGCTGATGACATTAATCAAGCGATTCCCAATAAGCATTCTATTCCTAGCGTTATGTCATGTAGTCTGCTTATTTTGAGTGGCTGGTTTCTTAATGCTATCGCATGGTTAAGAATGGGAGATGCTTATCGAGCGTGGGCTTTTGGAAATGATACAGGGAAAGGGTTTTCATGGGGTATTGGTACCTTATTGGCTGAACGAACTTTAGATATGATGGTTCTAGCAGTGTGTTTATTACTTGCAATTGTCGGGATATCTCTAGATCGTTACAACGAAACTTTTATATATATTCTAATCGCAGCCGTTTTGATGGGGGCCTTTTTGGTCTCCGTTATGCTCTTTATATTTTTCTATGGAGGGCAATTTGCAGATAAATTACCTTCAAAGCTTAAGAGAGGGTTTATAAATTTCAAAATAGGGACGAGCGGAGGATTCCATCGTATTATTACGTTGACATTTTTGGGGCTATTGGGATGGATTATGGAAATGATTAGGTTTTGGATAGTTGTCCAAGCGTTGGGTTTAGAATTGACTATTCCGATGGTTGTAATCGTTTCTTTAGGTAATGCCATTTTATCTACAATTCCAACTCCTGGAGGCTTAGGTGTTGTTGAGCCTGGAATAACAGGTATGTTAATGTTTGAAATGTCTGCAATTGATGCTGCATCAGTTGCGTTATCAGACAGGTCTATAACTTATCTTAGCGTTATTCTTTTTGGGGGTATAGCTTTTGCTTTGAGACGCTTTATTCGGTAATAATAGATTAAGTGAATTATTCAGTGTTACTTTGATTAAGAGGAAAAAATATGACAATAGATTCTAAAGATATTAGTTTGTTGAAACATAAATCTGCTGCTATCAGTTTAGGCCCAGATAGAGCACCAGCAAGGTCTATGTTGAGAGCTGTTGGGTTAGGTGATGATGATATGGAGAAACCTTTTGTTGCTATTGCAAATTTAGCTAGTGATGTAACTCCTTGCAACGTTCACCTTACTCGTATTGCAGAGAAGGCTAAGCAAGGTTTATGGAGTGCTAACGCGGTACCTTTTATGTTTGGAACGATAACTATTAGCGATGGGATTTCTATGGGTACAGAAGGAATGAAAGGCTCCTTAGTTAGTAGAGAGGTTATTGCTGACTCTATCGAAACAGTGTGTTTTACAGAAGGCATGGATGGATTATTGATTGTTGCAGCTTGTGATAAAAATATGCCTGGGGCAATGATGTCAATGGCTCGTCTCAATATCCCGTCAGTTTTTGTCTATGGTGGAGCAATATTGCCTGGATCATACAAAGGAAATGATATAAATATACAAGATATGTTTGAGGCTGTAGGATCTTATGCCAAGTGTCAGATATCTTTAGATGAGTTGATTGATATGGAACGGGTAGCTTGTCCTGGAGAAGGGGCCTGTTCAGGTATGTTTACGGCTAATACAATGGCTTCCGCTATAGAGGCTATGGGTATGTCTATACCGGGTGCTGCTTCAATACCTGCTGTAGATGATAGAAATTTGACTGTAGCAGAAGAAGCTGGTTTGCATGTCTATTCTATGCTTGAGAAAGGTATAAAGCCTAGAGATATTATGACTCGTAAAGCGTTTGAGAATGCTATTAGGCTAGTATTATCTATGGGAGGGTCAACAAATTCAGTTCTCCATTTACTTGCAATAGCACATGAAGCAGAGGTTGATTTAACAATTGATGATTTTGATATGTTGAGTCGGGATACCCCATATCTTACTGACTTAAAACCCGGGGGAAAATATGTTATGTCAGATATGGATAGGTCTGGTGGTGTTCAGGTTGTTTTGAAAGAACTACTTGATGCGGGCTTGATTCATGGTAACGAAATGACAATAAACGGTAAGACTATAGGGGAAAACCTAGAAACTGTTAAAACTAAACCGGATAACAAAGTTATATTTTCAATTCCGAATGCAAAAAGTTCAACAGGTGGTTTGGCAATTTTAAAAGGGAATTTGTCTCCAGAAGGCGCTGTTATGAAAGTGTCAGGTACTGCTCACCACGAGCATGAAGGTCCTGCAAAAGTTTATGATGGCGAACGAGCAGCATTTGAAGCAGTAACTAATGGGGACATTGTTGATGGAGATGTAGTAATTATTCGTTATGAAGGACCTAAGGGTGGCCCTGGGATGCAAGAAATGCTAGCTGTGACAGGTGCGGTTATGGGCGCTGGATTAGGAGAATCCACCTTATTGATCACTGACGGTAGATTTTCTGGAGCTACAAGAGGCCCTATGATTGGACACGTTGCTCCTGAGGCAGCCGTTGGGGGACCAATAGCTTTAATAAAGGAAGGCGATATCATTTCGATGGATGTTAGTTCAAGGCAACTAAATGTTAAAATATCTAGTGAAGAACTTGAATCAAGAAGGAAGTTGTGGGAGCCAAGAGAACCAAATTACAAAAAAGGCGTTTTGGCTAAATATTCTAAATTAGTTTCTTCTGCATCTATTGGAGCTGTTACTAACTGACTATAAATGATTGTTTTTGGAGTTTTTTTAATTGATTAAACAGATATTTTTGCTAGTATCTTTAATATCATTGCTCATTACGACATATATGATTTTTATATGGGTTCCTACAGAATTAAATTTAGGTATATCACAGAGGATTTTTTACTACCATGTACCACTAGCTTGGATTGGAATGATATCTATATTTATTGTAGGGATTGGAAGTGTTGTCCATCTTGTTACTAAAAATGATAAATGGGATGCAATTGCTCATTCGTCTGCTGAGATTGGTGTGATTTTTGCAACACTTATACTTGTTACTGGGTCCCTTTGGGCAAAGCCTGCATGGGGTGTTTGGTGGTCCTGGGATCCGAAATTAACGACAACATTAATACTTTGGTTCATTTACATTGCTTACTTAATGGTCAGGTCTTACTCTGCTGATCAAATTCTTGCTCGCAGATATGCCTCAGTGATCGCTTTACTAGGTGCTATCGATGCTCCTTTGATATATCTTGCCTCTATATGGTGGAGAAATCTTCATCCTAGATTAAATGTTGGTCCTTTATCAGAATCAGATTCTAGTCTGGATTCAAGAATGTTACTAACTTTACTGGTTGCTACGATTTCATTTACTATTTTTTATAGTTATTTATTGATGGAAAGAATTAAAATGAGAAGAATAGAAGACGATCTTGACGAGGTACATAAATATGCATCTGATGAAATTTAAAATTTATATTTTTGCCATGGTAGTTGGTGTATTAGGGTTTTTATTGGGTTCTTCATATTTAGGAGAATTAATTTACGCTGAATCTCCTTCATCAGGGTCTACGGAGTCAAATTCAGGCCCTGAAGCAAATTTAGATTATTTGTTTGCTGTTTTTTTTCTGACATGGTTAGCTTTCTTCGGATATATATTTTTCTTATCTAGAAGACTTAAGGCTATGGGTAAAGAGATATTACTCTTGAAAGAATTCATAAAAACTAATGATTCTTAATATTTACTTTATACTTAAGGCTTAACATGGATAATTTATTTGCAAACAAAGGTAAAGTTATTATAGGAGCTATAGTAATTGGTGTCGCTTTTGGATATTTTATTTTTATGGCTTTCCAAAGCGCTACCATTTACTACTTTACAGTTTCTGAGATTCAAGAAGAACCTCAAACCCCACAAGGTAAGATGGTTAGAGTGAGCGGTAAATTAATACCTGAGTCTTTTTATAGACCCGAAGAATCTACAAAAGCTTACTTTACCCTTACAGATGGGACTACATCTATGTCTGCAAAGCATGATGGTATATTACCTGATCTTTTTTTTAACAAAAATTCTGAAATCATTTTAGAGGGAGTACATTCTCCTGGGGATTCATTTGAGAGTTATAATGTAATTGTGAAATGTCCCTCAAAGTATGTTGCCATGGAAGAAGGTGGAGATCAAAAGCCCGAGGATTCATATTAAATATCATTTTATTAATAGTGTGAAGGATACAATAAATGCCAAAATTGTCTGAAGATGAAATAAAGGATTTTTTGACGAATTTTGATTATGTCATGAAGTTAGCCACGTTATCATCCGATGGTTACCCTTATGTAGTACCAATATGGTATTTTTATGAAGAAGAGCACTTTTTTATTCTTGGAAGACCGAATAATAAATGGGTTTCTAATATATATGAAAACCAAAAAATTTCTGCTTGTATAGATTCGCCAAGCCCGCCTTATGCTAGGGTTAGCTTTAGAGCTGATGCTGAAGTTATTGATAAAGAGTGGTTTGGGGAATGGGAACATTTAGCTCATAGATATTTAGGTAAAGAAGATGGTCATAAATACTATGAAGACACTAAAAAAGTGCCTAGAGTGTTGATTAGACTAAAGCCATCAAAACTAACTAGTTGGGGAGGAGGAGGATGGCACCCAAGATATAAGTAATCTGTTTTGTTTTGATATCACATTAAGGAGATAACATGATAATAGGTCTGAATCATACGGGGTTTGTAGTATCTGATCTTGAAAAAATAGCTTCTTTTTATGAAAATGTCATTGGGTTGGAACTAGTAGATTCTTTCGAAAGAAGTAACAAAGAGATGTCTCAAGTAATAGGTTACCCTAATGCACATTTGAAAATTAACATGTTTGATTTAGGATCAAATCATATGCTTGAACTTATAGAGTATATTTATCCTGAACCATATCAGAGACCTACAGAACACCGATCTGTTATTGGGGGTTCCCATATTGCGTTTACTGTTGAGGATATAGATTCAACATGGTCGGATTTAACTCTTAAAGGTGTTAAACCTTTAAACCCTCCGATTGAAGTAGTTGAAGGCAAATTTGCTTGTTATCTTCAGGACCCTGATGGAAACTGGATAGAACTTATTGAATACAAATAAATTTTTATTTTAGTAAATCTAAGGGATTTGATTTCACGAGTTTTGTGATTTGGTCTTCAGTTAGACCCTTCTGAAGAAATGACGAAATAGCCATTCTTATTCCTTCTGCAGGCGATGGATTGAACCACTGACCAAAATTGCTAGTTACTATGCATCTTTCTGATCCAATAAATCCTATTTTTTCTATAATTTCTTCGATTTCTATTGAACGATCTGAAGGCATACAAGAGGAAAAACGGAATTCAATAAAAGCTCCTAAATCGCTTAAATCCTTGAGGTCATTATTTTGAGGTATCACATCATTGAAACCTATAATTATATTTGGTATATGGTTTTTTTTAGCTTCTTTTAGGATTACAATACTCTCAGAATAAGAAAGATTATCTAATGCTAAAACCATGTTTTTTTCACGAACTATTTTAAGTATTTCTTGAATTGATTCAGTTAAAGAATTATTTGAGGTCAATTTTTTTTCTTTAGATTCCGGTATCCATATTACTTTCGTTTTTAAGGCAGCTGCAGATTCTACTACAGTGGGATTTATTCCACCAACAGATTCACTTAGCGTAATAGACCCCACAACAGATAAGCCGGGATACATTTGATTCAATATATAAGCAATAGGAGTTGTTAAGTATTGTGAAGATTTTAAAACAAAGCCTGCCATTTGAGATTCGTATGCATACCTTCCAGTCTCCATAGGATCCATTCGCAGATCTGATATATCTGGATACGATTGTGCGTTAAAGTCGATAGAACCTGTCAATATTTCTTGAACTTGATTGTTTTTAGATTCCATTTAGAACCTCAATATATTTTTTAAATTTTTCATATTGGAAATTGGAATAACATTTTTATGATTTACAGTTTGCTTAGATAAGCTATTTTCTGGGATGTAGTGTATAGCTTTCATTCCAGCTGCAATAGCTGCCTTGATGCCATTTAGAGAATCTTCAATAACTAGGCATTTTTCTGGAGGAACATTTAAGGTATTTGATGCTAAAAGGAAAATGTCGGGTGAAGGCTTGCCGTTTTCTACATCAGACGCACTAAATATATGGTCTTCGAATCTTTCTAACAAACCTGTTAATCCTAATGTTTTTCTGATTTTTTCATGAGGACCACTGGAAGCCACACAAATTTTTTGGTTAATGGCATCTAGCACATCTTTAATTCCATCAATTGGGTTAAGTGATTTTTCGAATTCAGCAAACATTCTCGTCATATATATATTTGTTAAGTCTACTTCAATTTTGGAACCTAACATGCCTTCGATGATTTTTAAGCAATCATTCCAAGATTTCCCCAAAAATAATGTTAACGACTCCTCAAATGTAATAAATATTCCTATTTCATTTAACACTTCAATTAATGTTTTATTTGCAATAGGTTCACTGTCAACTAAGACCCCGTCGCAGTCAAAAATAATTAATTCTGGCATGATTCAAAACCCTATGAAAAGTAATCACTAGTAATGATACCAACTTTATTGTTTTTTATCTGTATTACAAATGATGGAATATAAAAGTTGACATACTACGAGTCAACTTTTATACTTTGTTTAACATATTGTTAATGAAATTAAAAAAAGGTTATGTAGATTGTTAGGTGATGGGTTATACGTAATAAGCGTTGCCGCACGATTATTAGAGATGCATCCTCAAACTCTTCGGAAATATGAAAGAGTAGGACTGGTTATGCCTTCGAGGACAGTCGGAATGCTTCGCTTGTACTCTGAGGAAGATATAGTTCGATTGAGGCTCATAAAGCACTTGATAGGTGACCTAGGGCTAAATTTATCTGGGGTAGAGTTAGCATTAGGAATGTTCAATCAAATGTTAAAGATGCAATCTACGCTTAATCAACTTGAGACTAATGATGTGAAAATTTATTTAGAGGATTGTTTAGACAAAATGTTCGAAATGTTGATGGTCGAGTAGCGTATTTTTTGGAGATTAATATCAGTGGATGAAGAAATAAAAGAAAACCAGGAAAACCAAGAGGTATCTGAATTTACAGACATCGATAACAACGAATCTGAGATTGATGATATGTCTGCTGGTCAGAATTTAGAGAATGTTCTGAAAGAGAAAGAAAGATTTCAGTCTATAGCTCAAAGAGCTCAAGCAGATTTAGTAAATTATAGAAGCCGAGTTATTCAAGAACAAGAAGAGATCAGAAGAACAGTAAAGTTTGGATTGCTTAGCAGATTTATCGGAATAATGGACGATTTAGAGAGAGCTGTTAATGAAATGCCAGACAATATTGATAAAGGGTGGGGAGATGGTGTTTTGTTAGTTTTACGTAATCTAGAGAATGCACTAGATATTGAAGGAGTTAAAAAAGTTGAAGCTTTAGGTGAATTATTTGACCCACATAAACATGAAGCATTGCTATATGAGAAAACTACCCAATCTCCTGAAGGTACAATTTTAAATGTCATACAGAATGGATACACATTAAATGACAAGATTCTTAGGCCAGCTCGAGTTATAGTGGCTCAAGAAGATAGTGAAAATCCCAAAATAGAAAATAATAAAGATTCTGAAAACGATTCAGATTAATTAATAGGAGGACGAAAATGCCGAAAATTCTCGGTATTGATTTAGGAACAACAAATTCATGTATGGCGATTATAGAAGGTGGTGAACCACGAGTAATTGAGAATTCTGAAGGAACGAGGACAACACCATCTGTGGTAGGAATTAATCCTAGGTCTGATGAAAGATATGTTGGCACGACAGCCAAAAGACAAGCAGTTACAAATCCTGATAATACTATATTCTCTGCAAAGAGATTTATGGGTATGAAATCAGATGACGATTCTGTTAAAAGAAATAAGTCATTGGTTCCTTATAAAGTAATTAAACATAATAATGGCGATGCTCATGTTGAGATGGGAGGTAAGTCATACGCTCCACCAGAAATATCTGCAATGATTCTGCAAAAGATGAAACAAGATGCAGAGTCAAAATTAGGAGAATCTATTGACCAAGCCGTTATTACAGTTCCTGCCTACTTTAATGATAGTCAAAGGAACGCAACTAGAGATGCGGGAAAAATTGCTGGGTTGGAAGTACTTAGAATTATTAATGAACCAACAGCCGCTGCGTTAGCTTACGGCTTAGATAATGATAGGGATCAAACAATAGCAGTTTTTGACTTAGGTGGAGGAACATTTGACGTAACAATCTTACAAATGGGAGATGGGGTGTTTGAAGTTAAGGCAACTAATGGAGACACTCACTTGGGGGGAGATGATTTTGATCAAGCGATAATAGATTGGATTTGTGATAAATTCAAACAAGATCAAGGGATTGATTTAAAAAGTGATCGCATGGCTCTCCAAAGATTAAGAGAATCAGCAGAAAGAGCTAAAATTGAACTTTCAACCTTAATGCAAACTGAGATCAATTTACCCTTTATAACTGCTGATGCCTCAGGCCCCAAGCATTTAGTTGAAACTTTGCAAAGATCTACTATGGAACAATTAGTATCTGATCTCGTGAAAAAGACCATTGACCCATGTAAATTAGCTATGACAGATGCGGGAATATCTGTTAAAGATATTGATGAAGTTATATTGGTAGGGGGGATGACTAGGATGCCATCTGTGCAAAAAGCTGTTGAAGAATATTTTGCAAGAGAGTCCCACCAAGGTGTCAACCCAGATGAGGTAGTTGCTGTTGGGGCAGCGATACAAGCAGGAGTATTGCAAGGTGATGTTCAAGATATACTTTTACTTGATGTTACTCCTTTGACATTAGGAATAGAGACATTAGGGGGAGTTACAACTCCATTAATACAAAGAAATACAACTATTCCTACTTCTAAAAGTGAGACATTCACAACTGCGTCTGACAATCAACCTTCTGTAGAAGTTCATGTTTTACAGGGAGAAAGGCCAATGTCTTCAGAAAATAAAACCATTGGAAGATTTAATTTAGATGGAATTTTACCTGCTCCTCGTGGTGTGCCTCAGGTTGAAGTCACATTTGATATTGATGCTAATGGAATACTTAATGTTTCTGCTAAAGATACAGGCACAGGAAAAGAACAAAGTATAACGATAACCGCTAGTTCTGGATTGTCGCAAGATGAAATTGACCGAATGGTTGATGAGGCTGAACAATATGCAGATGAAGATGCACAAAAAAAACAACAGATTGAAGTAAGGAATTCTGCTGAGAGCGCTGTATATACTTCTGAGAAAATGATAAAAGATAATGAAGAACAGATTTCTGATGAGATTAAAACTGAGATTAATGCTAAGGTCAGTTTGCTTAAGACTTCTTTGGAAGGGGATGATATTTCAGTAATTGAAAGCACTCTTCAAGAATTACAAGAAACAATACAAAAAGTTGGAGCTGAAGTTTACGCAAACTCACAACAAGCCCCAACACCTGAAACAGACCCTGGAGTAGACACTCAAGCTGAAGATGAGAATACTGTTGAAGGTAATTTTAGAGATATAGAAGAAGATGAGGATAAAAAAGACGAATAGATAGATGTTCAATTAAATACATGGAATAGCAATTTGCTATTCCATGTATTTAATTATATAACATGATAGGCTAACAAATGTTCTCTCAAGATGTCATATCCGAAATCGTTTTCTACATCTCGCCACACTGAATGAATGTGATTCGCTTGATTTTGATTATTATCAAATTCAACTAGGAAGTTACCGCCATGAATTCGATAATAATGTTTTTCCCCTAAGGATTGTCCTCCACCCCATGCAAAGAATAGATTATCTATTCCGTAATCAGATATTTTTTCTAATTTCACCTTCGATAATTCGGTTGGAACCTGACTAACGTATTCTTCTAATAATTTATTTAAGATTGCTTTTTGAGATTTAGACATTTTTGAAACTTTTAAACCCTCTTCTTTTGGGAGACTTACTCTGCTGCTGTTGTATGTCAATATGTCATAAGGAGCTTCAGGGTAAATAATGGCATTCCTTTTTTGTGATTGATCTAAGGAATTTATTAATTCAAATGCGACGTCCTCTCTTTCTTTTAGTATTCTTAATCCAGATTCTGGACCACTTCTAACCTCTGCAGGATTTGATCCAAAGAAAAAAGGAGTCATTGAGATGACTTCGTTTCCCCAAATACTAAAATGTATAGAAATATGATGTCCTTCCACGCGCCACCCCCAAGGATCTTTTTGACCTGGGATCCCAAATATTGTGAAATAATAAAGTTCAGGGTCTCTTTTAAATGTGATTTTGCCAGCTGATTTTTCTATAGGCCCTAAAATACTTTCTAAATGTATTATTTGTTTAGCTTGCTGGTAAGATCTTTTTGTTAATCCAGTTGATAAAAGTTCAAATGCTAATGATATTTGAGCTTCTTCCATATCTCTTAATGGGAGTCCATGCCTGTTTAGAGGAGGGTAGTACCAAAATAATCTCTCCCCGTCTAGATAATCAAAAAAAGTTATATCTTTTTGGTTATCAGATAGACTGTTATAGAAGTTTACTCCAGCGATAGTCATTTGATGAGCTAAATTTGATTGTGGCATTGTTATATTTCTCTCTCTGTTTATGTTATTTTTTGAAGTTTTTGGAAGCTTCGAACTTCTTCTTCAGGATCGTTATTAAGCTTCATGTTGGTACGAGCTACTTCTGATATGAATATGTTTTTCCCTGAGTCTAGGCAAATCCCATGTGGAGCAATAAATTGCCCTAACTGAGTTCCGTACCCCATATCTCCTAATCTAGATAATATTTGACCTTTTTTATTTAATATACTTACTCTTGGACCTATATTTGGGACATCTCTACTAATGGGGGTTCCAAATCCAAGTTCTCCTACGTATATAAGATCGTCATTATCTATAAATATTGCACAAGGTCTATGTAGGTTTGACCAAGATGTCTCAAATACACCATCCTGATCAAATATTTGGATTCGATGATTTTCACGGTCACAAACATATAAATATCCATCTTTGTCGATTGCAATATTGTGTACTATATTAAATTCTCCTTCATCCGTTCCTGATGTTCCCCAAGAAGTTATTAAATTGCCGTCAGGCGAATATTTATGGATTCTCGAGTTTTTATAACCATCTGTAATAAATATATTTCCACTATTTGGATCTGTGGCAGTATGGGTACATCTGTTAAATGGCGTCCCACTAAATGGGGCAGAGGGTTTGTTTGGAGTTCCAATTGTTAATAATATTTTTCCATCTAACGTACATTGACGAACCGTATGGTCGCCATCATCAGTACAGTAAATAGTATTATCCGGCCCTAGGCTAATCCCATGGGGTCTTGAGAAAATATCCTCTCCCCAAGATGAAATGAAATTTCCGTCATTATCAAATACCATTACTGGATGAGGACCTCGATTAAAAACATATATATTGTCATTTTTGTCTGCTATCGCACCAACGGTTTCATTCCACGAATAACCAGTAGGCATTTTTTCCCACGATTTTATAAATTTATAAGAAAAGTTTCCTGACCCTGTTAATACTATGTCTTCCATGAGTTATCCTTCGGATTAGCTTTTGGTGATTATACTACGGCAGAAATATTGTGTAGTTACTTTATGATACTATTCACGCAATGGAGGTGTTCAATGACCTTAGAAGGCACAATTAAATCACTCGGTGTTGCCGTATCCAAACTTAATCCTATGGACCAGGTCGATAAGATAGAGCTAATAACGGGTCAAGGTATTATAGGGGATCGCCATTTGCGAACAGATGGAACTCGATCTAAGCGTCAAATACTTTTAATGGACATAGAAACCCTAATAGAATTTGGTCTGTCAGAGAGAGATATCAAAGAAAATATAACAGTACAAGGAATTGATTTTTCTCTAATAAAGTCAGGCAATATCGCTAAAATAGGACAAGATGTAATTCTAGAAATATCTGGTGATTGTGAACCATGTTCAAGAATGGATGAACTTCGTCCTGGTCTAAAAAATGACATAGATGGCCGGAGAGGAATGCTTGCTTACGTTAAATCTGGTGGGACAATCTCATCAGGAGATATTATAATTATAGAAGACTAATATGTTGCTCGGCCTCCGCTTATATCAAATACTGCACCAGTACTAAATGAACACTCAGAAGAGGATAACCAGGCAACTAAAGATGCTATTTCCGATACTTCAGCTGTTCTTCCGATTGGTATTTTCCCAATCATATATTCGATAACTTCAGGAGTGAACTCTTCAAGTATTCTTGTTTGTACCACTGCGGGAGTTATGCAATTAGCAACTATACCGGTTCCAGCTAATTCTTTACCCACTGATTTTGTTAATCCTATAACAGCTGCTTTTGTTGCAGAATAAGGTACCATCTTAGGGTTTCCTTCTTTTCCTGCTATTGATGCGATATTTACGATTCTTCCATAATTATTTTTCAACATTTCTGGAATAGATTCATGGCAAAATGAAAAAACACCTCTTAGGTTTGTGTTATAAACTCTGTCTAATTCTTCCACATCTAATTCCCATATATTCCCGTTTGCTCCCCCTATGCCTGCATTATTGACTAATATATCCACTCTATTCCACTTACTTAAAGCAATATTGACCGCGTCTTGAGCAGTTTTGGGTTTGGCTACATCTCCTACAATTGGTTCCACGTCAAAACCTTGTTTTGAAAGGTCGTTTGCAGCTGCGACTACTGCATTTTTATCAAAATCGACGAGTATGATTTTTGATCCATCACAGGCAAGTCTTTCAGATATACCATAGCCTATCCCTGTCGCTGATCCTGTAACTATTGCGACTTGGTTGTCTAGATTAGCCATTAATAATTCTCCTTATGTTAATCGTCAGATGTTCTGTTGTATTGGTCTTCATATCTTATAATGTCATCTTCTTCAATATAGTCTCCAACCTGAACTTCAATTATTTCTACAATTCCATCATTTGGGTTTTCTATTCTGTGTTTTGCATTTTTAGGTATATAAATAGATTCATTTTTCATTAAGGTAGTTTTGTTGTTTCCATTAGTAACGATGGGAGCGCCATTTACAACAGTCCAATGTTCTGATCTTTTATTGTGTGACTGCAATGATATAGAACTTTTAGCATTAATAGTTAATTTTTTTACTTGGAACCCAGAACCTTCTTCAAGTATCTTATATTCTCCCCAGGGTCTTTTAACTGTATTCTGCTCTTCCTTGATTTTAGGATTCTGGCTTTCTAGAGATTTAACTAATTCTTTAAGATTGTCATCTTGGTTGAAAGGAGTTACTAATGTAGCG
>Ga0315316_10000806_pt1 | contig 21283 bp, 26 predicted proteins | sample M160m3416metaG_FD_203702 | JGI IMG/M metagenome (GOLD analysis project Ga0315316, IMG submission 203702) | Ammonia-oxidizing marine archaeal communities from Monterey Bay, California, United States - M1 60m 3416 | ecosystem: Environmental > Aquatic > Marine > Intertidal zone | place: USA... | reverse complement strand
ACCAAAACCAATGCAACTATAAGAGTTGCCGTTCCAGTTATCAATTGAGCTATTAGGGCTATATCCATAAAAAGATTGTAGCAGATTCAGAAGAAACCCATACTTTACGACAAGCTTAAAGGCTACTCTTTTATATAAGGGTACCCCTATAGGGGAATCTATTTTATACTAAAATAATAATCACTCAGAATAAGGAGAAAACTATGTTAAAACCAAAACAAAACTCTTTTAGAGATGAAAAAGCCTTAGATGGAATATGGGATTTCAAAACTGATCCAAAAAATATAGGGCTTAATGAGAATTGGAAAGATGGATTTATTACAAATTCATCAATTGTTGTGCCATCTAGTTGGAATGACTTAGATCCCGAACTATCAGACTATATTGGAGTAAGTTGGTATCAAACAAGTTTTTATATTTCCAATCTTTGGGATTTGAAAAATATTTTCTTAAGATTTGATTCAATTACTTATCATTCGACAGTATGGATAAATGGAAAACTTATTGGGAAAAACGAAGGTGGACACTTACCATTTGAATTTAATGTAGACAACATCGTCAAAAAAGGAATAGTAAATAAACTTGTTGTGAGAGTTGAAAACGAACTCAATCCTTTAAGGGTCCCTCCAGGAAATGTTGACACAGGATCATTAAGTATTTTTATGAATAATATACCTAGTACAAATTATGACTTTTTCCCATATGCAGGCATTGATAGAAGCGTAAAATTATATATGGTCCCTGAATTTTATATAAACGATATAGATGTTAATACTACAATTCAAAAAAATAGTGGTTTTGTGACTATAGAAGTTATGTCTAATTCCAATGAACCTCTTGAAGCTTTTGCTGAATTAACTGGTGAGGATTCTTCATATAAAAGTGAAATAAATAAACTTAATAATAAACTGTCAATTAAAGTAGATAATCCAAACTTATGGTCACCTACAAAACCTGCTCTTTATAATTTAAACATCCAATTACTTAAAGAAGGGAATACTGTTGATTCATATGATTTAGATATTGGTATAAGAGATATTGAGGCCAAAAATGGCCAAATATTCCTAAATGGTGAAAAGATTGAACTTAAAGGATTTGGAAGACATGAAGATTCATCTCTTACAGGAAGAGGAAAAAACTTACCCCAAACTATAAAAGATCATAATTTATTAAAATGGATAGGTGCTAATTCATACAGAACTGCACATTATCCATATTCTGAAGAAGATTTAGAACTTGCTGATAGAAACGGATTTTTAGTTGTTGATGAAATTCCAGCTGTGGGGCTTTTTTTTGATGATGATGAAAAAAACATTGAGACTCGATTAAATATTTGTAAATCCCAACTAAAAAAATTAATTGATCGGGATAAAAACCATCCATCAGTTATCATGTGGAGCGTTGCAAATGAGCCATTCCCTCCAGATCTTCAAAATAGAATGCAATCAGGGAACAATGAAGACGTAAAGAATCCTGTTTCAACTAACTTTCTAAATTCTCTAATTAAAGATGCAAAAGAACAGGATAAATCGAGACTTGTTTCCTTTGCTGGAGTACATGGAACTCCTTTAGAATGGTTTCAAAATGTAGATGTAATAATGATTAATCGATATTACGGCTGGTACTTTGATCCATTAAATTTAGACGAAGCAATCAAGAAATTATCAACTGAGATTGAAGATATCTACGAAAAAACAAAAAAACCTATAGTAATATCTGAATTCGGAGCAGACACAATTCCAGGATTTCATTCAGCTTCGGATGAATTATATACAGAAGAATATCAAGTAGAATATTGGAAAAAATATCTAGAACTAGCTGAGCAGAAAGATTATCTGGTTGGTTTGCACGCATGGGTATTTGCAGACTTTAGAACAACTCATTCAACTATGAGGATAGGTGGTCTAAATCATAAAGGAGCATTCACAAGAGATAGAAAGCCAAAAATGTCTGCTCATTTTTTAAAGAGTAAATGGAATAATTAAATAACAGCTATTAAGGATAAGGTAATAGATTGATTGAGAATAAACATAATATTAAGCATCAAATAGCATTAATTACAGGTGCATCCAGAGGAATAGGTAAAGCTGTTGCATTAAACTTTGCTAAAAACGGGATAGATGTCGTTTTAACAGGAAGGAATGAATCTAGATTGAAAAAAATAATTGCCGAAATTAAACCTTTAGGGGTTAATGCATATTATATTTCATCAGATTTGTCAGAGGATGCTGGGATAGAAAAGATTATTGATTTCTTAAAAGATTCTAAATTAAATGTAAACGTCCTTGTTAATAATGCAGCGATAATACATGAAAGAATTCATTTAGTAGATTTTGATATGGAAGAATGGGTAAAAGTTATTAATGTAAATCTTGTTAATGCTGTTAAGCTTACAAAATCTATTCTGCCATTAATGATTAAGCAAAATTATGGAAAAATTGTTAATATTTCTTCAATTGGTGGAAGGAAAGGAGCGGCCGGTAGAAGTGCATATAGAATAACCAAAGCTGGATTGATTAGTTTTACGGAATCTCTTGCTGCTGAGGTTAAGATTCATGGAATAGATGTAAATTGTGTATGTCCTGGACAAGTATTAACTGAAGGATATATTGAAGCGTTTGGTGAAGACTCAATTAAAAATAAAAACATGATGGATCCATTTGAAATAGCTGAGGTTTGTAGATTTTTAATAAGCAATGAGTCATCTTCATTGACTGGGTCTATTGTTGATGCATTTGGACCTTCAAATCCTTTGTTCAATTAATTAAATTAGGAAAATGAATAAAAAAGAGAAAAAAGTAGAAAAGCTTGACGTTATTATAGTTGGCGCTGGAATCGCAGGAATTACAACTGCTTATTATTTAAATGAAGAAAGGCCAAATTCTAGTTATCTAATACTTGAAGCTCTAGAAACTTATGGAGGAACTTGGTACACCCATAAATATCCAGGAATAAGATCTGACAGTGATTTATATACATTTGGATTCAAATTTAAACCATGGACTAGTGCACCAATTGCTACAGGAGAAGAAATACTTAAATACCTTGGAGATACTATAGAAGAAAATAAAATTGATAAAAAAATACGCTATAAACATAAAATTGTTAAAGCAGAATGGTCTAGCAAATCAAATTCTTGGTTATTAGAAGTTATTCAAACAGATAACAAAGAAGTATTATATTTTTCATGTAGCTTTTTAATGATGTGCCAAGGTTATTACCGTCATAATGAAGGTTACACTCCGAGCTGGAAAGATATGGATAAATTTAAGGGAAAAATAGTTCATACTGAAGAATGGCCAGAAAATCTAGATTATAAAAATAAAAATATCATTGTAATTGGATCTGGGGCGACATCAGCGACTACTATTCCTGCAATGACTCAAAAAGCTAATCACGTAACTATGTTACAAAGAACTCCAACTTTTTACAGAACATCTACCATTGGTACCGAGGAATTGGTAAACAATCTTAAAAAATTCAGTAATGACGAAGCATGGGTTTATGGAATAGTTCGACAACAAATTATATTAAATCAAGAAATATTTATAAGAAGATGTTTAGATGAACCAGAAGTAGTAAAAGAAGAGTTAATTGGAGAAGTAAAAAAATTATTAGGTCCTGATTTTGATGTAGAAAAGCACTTTACCCCTGGGTATAGACCATGGCAGCAAAGAATTGCACTAACTTCTAACGGAGAATTATTTAAATCTATAGCCTCAGGTAAAGCTTCGGTTGTGACGGATGAAATAGAAAAATTTACTGAAAAAGGGATTTTGCTAAAATCAGGATCTGAAATTAATGCTGACATAATTGCTACAGCCACTGGATTTAATATGAATATATTAGGAGATATTGAGTTCATCATTGATAATGAAAAATTAAAACTCGAAAATACTGTCACCTACAGAGGAATGATGTTTACTGATGTTCCAAATCTTATGTGGGTTTTCGGTTACTTTAGAGGAGCGTGGACTTTAAGAGCTGAACTTTTAGGCAGCTTTCTCTCAAGGCTTCTAACTCACATGGATAATTTAAAAGTCCAAAAAGTTACTGTCGCTTTAAGGGAAGAAGATAAAAACATGAATTTACTACCATGGATTGCTAAGGAAGAATTTAATCCTGGTTATTTAGATAGAGCTTTGTCAAAATTACCAAAAAGTGGTGATAAGCCTGAGTGGGTTCATAACCAGAACTATTGGTATGAAAAGGATGCAATTCCAGCAATTGATCTTAATGGAGAAGAATTTATTTATGAATAATATTGCTACAGATTTTAAATAGTAAATTATATAATTAAGTTATGGAAACAGAAAAAAAAATCATAGAGCTAGAAGACAGAGTTAAAAATCTAGAAGAAATCCAAACAGACATTTTAGATATGTTGGAATTTTTAGCTAAAAAAAATAACATTATTTCAAGTTAAACTTTCAACGTATTAATGTTAGAATCTTTGATTATGAGAACATTTTATATGAAAAATTGTTGTTGTTGCTGTGATAGAAACGAGAGGTTTCTTTAGTTAGCACTTGATTTTTTATATGTCTATTAGAGAAACCCCTTAAATTTTTATGGGGTTTTTTTTATGAAATATTAAAGGATAAATAATGAAAGAAAATATAAATAATTTTTTTACTTTCCCAGAATTAATAAATGAAATTGCAGCAAGATTAGTTGCACTAGGAGTACTGATTATTTCTATTCCGTCTTTAGTACTACTTATTAATGGAAATAATTACGCCTATATATTACTTTCTTTTCTTATATACGGTTTTTCAGCAAGAGTTTCTTCAGGCCCTAAAATTAGTCCTTTAGCTCTACTAGTAACAAAAGGCATAGTTCCTAGATTAAATAAAGACGAAATATTAGTCCCAGGACCTCCAAAAAGATTTGCTCAAGGAGTAGGATTGATTTTTTCAATCTTCACTACTATATTTTTCTTTTTAGGATTTAATTCAATTGCAATAATTCTTTTATCTACATTGATTTTATTTGCTTTTTTCGAAGCATTTTTGGGCTTTTGTGCTGGATGCAAAGCATTTAAATTCTTAATGAATATAGGATTAATCCCGGATAATGTATGTGAGAAATGTGCTAATTATCAATTCTAAATAATAAAACTAATAAAACTAATATTAAACAGCATTGTAGAAATATTATTCACCAATAAAATCTTCACTGTCTCAAAAAAATAAATAACTGATTTAAACTTCCTAAGGAGAAAAAATGTATAGTATAAGACGTGTTTATAAAACAAAAATAGGTAAAGCCAGAGAAGCTGCTTTATTGCTAAGAGAAATTGCAGATATTTATACTAAAGCGGGGCAAAGAGATAAATCTTTAATATATTACAACGGTGGTACTTTACCTTGCCCAAAAGAAGAGCTAAACAGAATTTACATGCATTGGTCAACAGAAATTTTAGATTCACCATACAGAGAAGATAACAAGTTTCCAAGCATGGATGGTAAATATGATAAATTCAAAGAATTGCTCGATGATTCTGATGGTCCAACTTCGTGGGTAGAGTTTTGGGAAGAAATCAAATAGTTATTTACTCTAAATAAACTGTAAATGAGTAAGAAGCATTAAGACTTGTCCCCTGTTGTAATCTAAATGTATATTCCCCAGGCTCAAGTTCAATTTTTTCTCTGGTTTTTTGATCAATGTTTTTATCATAGTACAAAATATCACTTCCTATTTTGTTAAAGTCAGTTCCTGGTCCAAAATGACCATAAGAGATCATTTTGTTTATATCATCTAAAGCAGTGTATTTATTATTATTTTCTAGAGCAAAAAATGCAATATCATCTTCTCCTACGAAAGAATTTAAGATTATATATTTTACTTTTGTATTTTCAGGAACTGTAAAAGTAACATAGTCTCTATCTATACCTCCAAAATTATCTGATATCAGAATATTATTGTCATTAAATTCTATAAAAGTAGGATTGGAAGGATCATCTGAATAATCAATCATAGGATAAGTATAGTTTAAGGGTCTATTAATTTGGTGATAAATAGGATTTCTCAAAACATCTTTCATTTCTTTAGAAAGTTTTTTTTCTAATTCTTCATAATTATTTGGGAACCCAATTCCCAACCAAGCAGGGTTCATTCCAGCCATAGTGATTAGTACTTGATGGTAGAACTCCACGACATCACAACTGGGACCTGAGCAATCTCCATCGTATTCTGCAGGCCTATCCTCGCAATCATTTTCTGGATGTTGCCACCAATCACAAGCTGCTGATTTTGCTTCTATAGCTACAATTGAATTCCAATCTTCAACTCCAAAAACATCTGGATAGACTGTACTGTAGCCAAGTTGATGAATGTAATGAACTATTTCCTCAACCATCACGGCTTTAGAGTGTTTATCCGGAGGAGTATTATCAAAGTCTTTATCTCCAATCATCCACCACCTTGGAAGATTTATACTATAAGAACCCAATTTTTGTTCAAGATATCCTTCAGTATCTACCCATGAATAAGGGGTTTGAGAAGGCATAGTAATCCAAGATCTTTTATAGTCAGATAATAAATCTACTACCTGAGGATCATTTGCAATACCATCCATATCAGGATCAAGAATCTCTGCTATTATTTGTGCTGATTGTTTTATATAAATATCAGGAACATCTTGTTGAGCCGCAATCAAAATACCAAAAGGACGTACACATTTAGTAAATTCTACTGATTCAAGGATCTCAATCCATTTATTAGTCAAATCTATTTCAGTATCAGAACATAAATTGGGAGTTATAGATACATCAATTGACGGAGTAGGGGTTGGTACATTTAATGGGACTTCATTGGTTGGAGTAGAAGTTGATATTGGTGTTTTAGTAGAAGTTAATGTTGGTGTTTTAGTAGAAGATGGCTGTTTGGCAAAAGTTTTGTCTGGATTTGAATTAATGCATGCCATTCTTGTACACGCAAGGTTTCCATTCATACATCTACACTTATTACACCAATTATTTCCTGTATCATTTCCAGACCATCCTTCTTCAACTTTCTCTCCATTAGATAATGTGCAAAATTTGTCTGATGTATCCATTTTTGAATCATCGATTGAAGATAAAGAGTTAGAATCTTTTACTATTTCAGAACTTAAATCAGTGTTTTTACTTTTTTCAAAAATTTGATCTGAATCAGAATTTGAGCAAGCAAAAAGAAAAAATAGAATTGATAAAAGTATGTATTTCATTAATTAAATTTTACATCAATAAAAAAAGTCTATCTAATCAGCAGCATCAGAAAAGTAAGCTCTCTCAGCATAATCACTAAAGTTTAAATCCATTTTGTTATAGTCGTAAATTCTTGTCTAGTTTTTTCTATAATAGAATTTGAATATCCAACAGATAAAACACCTACTATTTTAAAAGTTTGATCAACTTCAAATAGTTTATTTAAGTTATCAATTTTTGAAATCTTTCCAGTTGACCAGCCTATTCCTAAACCTAAAGTGGTTGCTGTTAGTTGCATATTTTGTATGGCACAGCACACAGCTCCATAATTTTCTTCTGTAATTTCTGGACTTTCGTCAATTGTTGTAAAAACAAAAATAAAACAAGGAGAGTTTTTTATTTTTAAAAATATGTTTTTTTTCTGGTCATCAGACAAAGTAGAGTTTGAAGATTTTTCTTGAAGGCTTATCATTCTTTGGGCAATATCTTGTTTTATTGGAGAAGATTTATCAACAACTACAAACCTCCAAGGTTCAGTATTTCTATGGTTAGGAGCCCAAATTCCAGATTCAAGAATCAGTTCAATATCTGATTTTGCAACCTTATCGTTAGTAAAGGATTTAGTATTTCTTCTATCTTTAATAATTTTCAATAACTCATCTACATTCATTTTCATTTACTCACATAGTTGTATACCTATAAAGTTTACAATAAACATAGTGTAAAATTGAAGTATGAAAGTAAAAAATTTAAATATTATTGATTTATTTTTTATACCCATAAACGTTTTTATAACAAGTTTAGGGCTTTATTTTTTTATTGATGGCTGGTTGGTAAAATCTGAAGCAAAAAGAAGACAGTTTAACGAAGCCACCGATATTGCTCAGCAATCTTATTTTCAAGATAACCAGATTTTAGGTTCTAATTTTATGATTTTAGGTATCCTGATTGTAATTTCTTCTTTTATTATTACTAATATTTATCTAAGGCACTTTAGAAAATAGAGAAAAAATGCCAGAATATTTTCAGGACAAACTAATTGGTAATAATTGCTACGGTTGTGGGTCTTGGAACAAAAAAGGACTGCAGATAAAGTCTTTTTGGGATAAAGATGAATCAGTTTGTATTTTTAATCCAAAATCACATCATGCAGCAATGCCCCCTGACGTAATGAATGGAGGGACAATATCTACAATTATTGATTGCCATTGTGTGTGTTCGTCAATTGCAGATGCATATAAAAGTGATGGTAGAGTAATTGGAGAAGGAAATCCCATTTGGTTCGCTACAGGATATTTAAAAATAGATTTCAAAAAACCTACTAGAATTGACGGAATTGTAACTGTCAGATCAAAAATATTAGAGAAAAATAATAAAAGTACTTTATTTATTGCCAAATTCTTTGATAAAAATAATGATTTAACCTGTGAAGGAGAAGTCCTATCTGTCAAGGTTTCAAAAAAATGGACAGATCCAAATGGTTTTTTTCACTAAGGATGAGTTATGAAAAATGAATTAGAAATGATTCAAACTCTTTTTGAATACCAAAATTTTGGCTTAATTCCTTTCCCTTGCAAACCTTTTTCAAAAGATATTCATGATTCATCAGAAGGAAGACTTTTATATCATAAAGCCGTTAAAGGAATACAGATGACAGAAGACGAAATCTATAAATGGTTTGGAGAAAAAAAACTTGATAATTGTGGATTGATTTTGGGAGAAAAAGGAAATCTTTCAATTTTAGAATTTGATGGTGAAGAAAAAATTGAAACCTTATACAAAGATATTAATAATTTAGAAGAAAGTGTATCAAACTTAATATTTAAAAATTTTATAGAAAATTTGTTTGAAAGTACCACCACTATTGTAACACCGGAGAAAAAAATTCAATTTTGGTTTAAATATTCTAATAAACTACCTACTTATAGGTGTTTTGAAGATCATAATATTGAATTTATTGAAGGTATAAGTATTTATTCAGATAATTACATAGTTGCTCCCCCATCTTTTATAAGAAGCAAAAATTTTGTAGACCACTATGAAATAGTTTTTGGGAAACAACCAATTATGTTCCCTAATGAAATAGATTTTTTTGAAAAAAAGTTATCTAAATAAAGTAAATTTATTTAGAGGCCAAATTCTCAATGCTATTTGTCCGTCTATATTTTCTATTGGAACACATCCAAAGTTCCTGGAATCATTTGAAAGGTTTCTATTATCACCTAATACAAATATGCAATCTTCTTCTACGATAATAGGAAAATCTGAATTAGGATTAGTGACACCTAATCCTTGTTTTTGAATAATTCCATTTATATAAACAGATCGGTTTTTTATATCAATTTTTTCTTTAGGTAAACCAATTACTCTTTTAACTAATTCGACATCTTCCTCCATTTTTTTAAAAGCAATAATGGAATCTTTTTTAGGGGAACTTATAATTATTTTTTGGTTTGTAAATGGAAGGTCGATGTAATTTAATCTTAAAACTAAAAGCCTATCTCCAGTTTCTAAAGTTGGTTGCATTGATCTTCCATTTACTTCGTAGGACGTAAATATTAGTGCAATAAAAATTACAATTAAAGAAGATAAAATTAATGTTTTAGCAATATTCGTCAAATTTTCAATCATATAAATATTTTATATTGTTTAGTGAAATAATTTATATTATAGATAAATATATATTAGAAAGTTCATATGAAAAAAAACATTCTCATCACCGGAGGAAGTGGTTTAGTAGGAAGAATTTTAGTGAAAAAGCTAAAGGACAAATTTAATATTATGGTCCTTGATCAAAAAAAATCCTCTTATTCTGAAACATTCATTGGAGATATTAACAATTTAGAATCTATAAATCCTGCATTTAAAGATATAGAAACAGTAATACATCTTGCAGGAGACAGAAGAGTGCATGGAGATTGGAAATCTGTTTTAGAAAACAACTTAATTGGTATATATAACATCTATGAAGCTGCAAAACTAAATAAATTAAAGAGAGTTATTTTTGCTAGTTCTCAACACGCAACTGGAGGATATTACAATATTGAACCTTACTCTTTCATAGATAGAGGAAATTATGATTTGTTGCCCAATAATTATTCTCCTTTAGATGAAAAAACAAGAATTAGACCTGACAGTTATTATGGGACTTCAAAAGCATTTGGAGAAGCCATTGGAAGTTATTACTCAGATTATTGCAATATATCTACTATTAACCTAAGAATAGGATGGGTTATCTCTGATGATGATCCTACATTTTCTCCTACTTCACTTAATCTTTGGTTGAGTCATAGAGATCTAACTCAAATAGTAGAAAAATCTATAAATGCCTCTGAAAAAATAAAATATGAAACTTTTTATGCTACTTCGGATAATTATTGGAAGATTTGGTCAATAGATAAAGCAAAAAAGATTTTAAATTATCAACCACAAGATTCCGCTCCTAAAAATTTTGTAAAAAGAGAAATTAGAGATGCAGACAAGTAAAGAGTAATTTTAAGTTCAAATAAATGTTTTAATGAAATATAATCTTTATAGAAATATATAATTAAATAAAAGGAAAATATGGTACTTTCAGACAGGGACATAAAAGAAGCAATCAAAGCAGGTATTATTGGCATTGATCCATATTTTGAAAAAGACGTTCAACCTGCAAGTGTTGATTTGCATCTTGATGAAACATTGCTTATATTTAATAATTCAAACGCTCCTTACATAGATCTTAAGAAAGAACTCCCTGATCTAAACACCAAAGTAAAGATCCAAGGAGATACTCCTTTTATCCTCCATCCTGGTGAATTTGTATTAGGATCTACCTTAGAAAAAATAAGAATTCCAAACTCTATGGTTGCTAGAATAGAAGGGAAAAGTTCTCTTGGGAGGTTAGGGTTACTTATCCACTCTACAGCTGGCTTCGTAGATCCTGGATTTGAAGGAAATTTAACATTAGAATTAGCTAATGTTTCGAGATTACCTATAACTTTATACTATGGAATGAGAATTGGGCAGATTTCATTTCAAAAAATGAATTCAGAAGCAGAAAAACCTTATGGTTCCCCTGAGTTGTCTAGTAGATATCAAGGCCAAATTGATCCTACGGAAAGTAGGGTCTTTAAGGATTTCGAAAACCAAATTTCTAAGAAAACGTAAATGGATGAAATTAAATTTCAACAAAGAGCTATAGATCTTGCTAAAGAATCAATAGGTTTGGTCTCTCCTAGACCTGGAGTAGGCGCAGTGATTGTTTCCAAAGGCAAAATAATATCTGAAGGTAAGACTAGACAAAGTCCTTTGCCTCATGCCGAAGCAGAGGCTATAAAAAAAATAAATGGAGATCTTTCAAAAGCTACCTTATATTGCACATTAGAACCTCATAACTTTAACTCTCATGATATTTCTTGTACAGAAATGATAATAAAATCTGGAATAAAAAAAGTTTCATGCCCAAAGATAGATACAAATCCAAAAGTAAAAGGAAATGGATTTAAACAATTAGAAAAAGAAGGAATAGAAATAATTACATCATGGGGTGATTATCAGAAAAAACAAATTGATGAATTATATGAAGCATATGATTTTAAAATTAAAAATCTACGACCAAGAATAGCTGCAAAGTTTGCTATGACTTTAGATGGTAAAATTTCTACTTCAAACAATGAATCTAAATGGATAACTTCAAAAGAATCAAGAAATAAAGTACATGAAATAAGAAACAGGTGCGATGCAATTATTACTGGGATAAACACAATAATTTCTGATGATTCAAAACTTACAGCAAGATTAAACAATAAACACACTGGAAAACCTAAATATCGAGTGGTTTTAGATAACAATTCAAAATTAAATAATACTCACGAAATATATAAAAATGAAGATGCGGGTAAAGTAATTTGGTTTACTTCAAAAGATGTAAATCCAACACATATACCAAGTCATATAACTCACGTAAATTCAAAAAATATAAAAATTTCTCCATTAGAAGTTATAGATTTTTTAACTGAACTAGGTTGTTATGAAATTTTATTAGAATCAGGAGGATCTGTTTTGGGGTCTTTTTTTGATGAAAAGTTAGTAGATAAGGTTTATGCATTTATTGCTCCCTCAATTTTTGGAGGAATTTCGGCCTCTTCTCCAGTTGAAGGTAAAGGAATACAAAATATTACCGATAGAATAAAATTATCAAACTTATCTGTTGAAAGAATAAAAGAAGATATACTAATAATAGGAAATATAGATTAGACATGTTTACAGGAATAATTGAAGAAATAGGAAAAGTTTACTCAATCAATGCTTATGACTTAACAGTTGAGTGCAATAAAGTATTGGAAAATTCTAATATCGGAGATTCGATTTCAACATCTGGTGTTTGCCTTACTATTATAAAAATAAAAAACAACAAAATCACGTTTGACCTTTCTGAAGAAACCATCAATAAAACTTTTTTTGGAAAAGAACAAGAAATTTCTTATTTGAATTTAGAAAGATCAGCAACATTGGAGTCCAGATTAGGAGGACATTTAGTTGAAGGTCATGTTGAAGGCACTGGAATATGTAGAGAAATAGAAAAATTAAAAGAAAGCACTGTTGTTACATTTGAAGTTAGTTCAAAGCTTATAGATAATATGATTGAGAAAGGTTATGTGACTATTGATGGCACTAGCCTCACTGTAAATGAAATAAACAAAAATTTATTTAAAGTATCTTTTATCCCGCATACATTAAAGGAAACCACTTTTAAGAATCTCAAAATAAACCAATATGTTAATATAGAAACTGACGTAAATGCAAGATACATTAAGAAGTACGTAGAAGACATAATAAAGAGAAAATAAAATATGAACTCAGAATTAAACACTCAAGCTCCAACTGAAAAACAAATAAAATCAGTTGAAAAAGCTATAGATTATTTTAAAAATGGGAAAATGGTAATCATTGTTGACGACGAAGGAAGAGAGAATGAAGGAGATATAGCTCTACCTGCTCAAGACTGTAAACCTGAAGATATAAATTTTATGGCTACAGTAGCAAGAGGATTGATTTGTACGCCACTAGATGGTTCCATCATTGATTCCTTAGAGTTAGAGCCAATGGTGACTCGAAATACAGAATCAATGGGAACTGCTTTTACAGTTTCAGTTGATGCTTCAAACGATATAGAATCAGGAATATCAGCAAAAGATCGTTCAAATACTGTTAAAAAACTTGCTAATCCCGGTTCAGATAAAACTGATTTCGTAAAACCTGGACACATTTTTCCTTTAAGATATCAAAATGGTGGGGTTTTAGTTAGAGCTGGTCATACAGAAGGTTCAGTCGATTTAGTCAAATTATCAGGTAAAATACCTGCAGCTGTTATTTGTGAAGTAATGAATGAAGATGGAACAATGGCTAGAGGAAATGATTTAAATATAATTTCAGAAAAATACAATATGCCCATTGTCTCTATTGAAGATATTATTGCTTATAGAATAGCTAAAGAAAATTTAGTAGAAAAAATAATAGAAACCAAATTACCAACTAAATATGGTGAATTTAAAGTTATTGGATTCAAATCTAAAGTAGATAAATCAGAACCATTGGCTCTGATTAAGGGGAATATATCAAAAGATACTACAACATTAGTAAGAGTTCATTCAGAATGTACTACTGGTGATATTTTAGGTTCAATAAGGTGTGATTGTGGAGATCAATTAGATATGGCCTTAGAACAGATTTCAAAATCAGATTCTGGAGTTTTTGTATATATGCGACAAGAAGGAAGAGGCATTGGACTTATAAATAAGTTAAAGGCATATAAACTTCAAGATGAAGGTATGGATACTGTAGATGCTAATCTTTCATTAGGGTTTCCTATGGATTTAAGGACCTATGGTATTGGAGCTCAAATCTTAAGATCTTTAGGTATCAAAAAATTTGATTTATTGACAAATAATCCAAAAAAAGTTGTTGGTTTGGAGGGTTTTGGTTTAGAAATAAACTCTACAAAAAATATAAGTGCTACAAAAAGACCACAAAACAAAAAATACATAGAAACTAAAGTATCAAAAATGGGGCATAAAATTGAGTAAAATAAAAGGCGATATTGGGGTTTTAGACAAAGACCCTTCTAAAATTAATGTAGCTATAGTCAAATCTAAATTTAATTATGATATTACTGAAGAAATGGAAACAGTTGCAATTAAAAGGTTAAAAGAACTGGGAGTTAAAAATATTTCAAGTTATGAAGTGCCTGGGTCTTTCGAAATCCCCTTTGCATGTAAAAAAATATCAAATAATTACGATGCTATCATCGCAATTGGGTGCATAATCGAAGGTGAAACTGATCACTATAAGTTTATAGCAGAAAATTCAAGCATAGGAATTCAAAAGGTTTCTATTGAAGAACAAAAACCTATAATTTTTGGAATACTCACCGTAAATAATCAAGATCAAGCAAAAGAAAGAATAAATAATGCCGTTACTTATGCTGAAAACGCAGTTGAAATGGCATGTAATTTCTAAACAAGACCAACTTCTTTAGCCCTAGACAAAAGTTCTTTAATTTCACTATCAGACAATCTTCTGTTAGGAAGAATAGATCTTCCACAATCTATCTCTAAAATTTCGGATAAAAGAGTTTTTGAAGCATCTGCTGCTGAGTTATAAGATTTTAAAACATTTACCTTTTTTGTAACTTCATTTTGCTTTTGTTTTGCAGTATCTATATCACCTGCAACCCAAGCTTTATATAGTGCATTGTATACGGAAGGTATTATAGATAATGGAGCATCAACTGTACCTACAGCACCTAGAGTAAGAGATGGTAAAGGCAAAAATCCATTTCCAGAAAAACAAGCTAATCCCATATTCTTGAAAATAGGAATCATTGCTTGATTTGCAGCTGAATGCTTAAGCCCTGCAATATTTGGGACTTGTTCAATTACTTTATTCATAGACACTTGCCCTGGAGCAGATGCCTTTCCTGGAACAAATTCTACACCTGTTATTTGGGGTAAATTATAAACAAAAAATGGTAGGTTATCACATGCATCTGATACCTCTTTATAAAAGTCTAATACACCTTGTTCATCTGTTGGATATAGAAAAGGTGGCAACAAGCAAATTGAATCACTTCCTGAATCTTTAGCTGCCTTGGCTCCTGCAATTGAAAGTTCAGTAGTTATTCCTCCTACATGCATTATAGTTTTAACCCTACCCTTACAAACATCAGAAGAAATTTCAGCAGTTTCTCTTCTTTGTCTTTCCGAAAGAATTGGGCCCTCTCCTGTAGTTCCAGCAAGCCAAAATCCTCCAGCTCCATTTTCAATATCATATTCAAGTATTGCTCTCAGAGCATCTTCTCGTACTCCTTCTCCTTCAAAAACAGGAGTAGGGTTGGCTGGAAAAAAGCCTTTATAATCTTCTAAATCTTTTGCTATCATGCTAAATCCTCACTATTATTAAAATAAATATAAAAAGGATTATACAATTGAGCAACCCCATAGACAATTGGGAAATAAAAGATAATAAATTATTCAGAAAATATGAATTTGATACTTTTATGAATGCTATTGAATTTATAAATCAAGTAGCTGAAATTTCTGATGCAATGGACCATCACCCATTAATTAGAAATGTATATAATACAGTGGAATTTGAATTATGGAGTCATGATCAAAACAAAATAACAGACAGTGATTACTCACTAGCTGAAGCAATAGAAATGCTTAAAGAGGAGATGTAATGAATTTTAGAGTATCAGTAATTAAATGTTTTATGCTTTATACAGTATTTAACGGAAGAGCAGGAAAAGCTGAATTTTGGTGGTTCTTTTTATTTTGTGGTATTTTAGGAGTAATGGCATCTGTTGTAGATTCCACACTAGGTTTAGACAAAGCCGCGGGCGGAAATGGTATTTTCACTTCCTTAATACAAATAGCAACATTTTTACCGAGCATGGCAGTTGGATCTAGAAGATTACATGACACGAATAGATCTGGATGGTGGCAACTATTATGGATAGTAGTAATTATTGGTTGGATTCCACTAATAATGTGGCTTGCATCAAAATCTAAAGAAGACAATAAGTATGGTTTTAATGAAGTCAATTTGGAGGATATGAATTAAATATGATTCTATCTAAAGAAAAATTGAAAAAAATAGAAGAATATTTTAATCAAACATATGTTCCTGAAAATATTCCAGGATTTTCTGTTCTAGTTGAGCAAGAAAACAATGAAATATACTACTATGAAACAGGATTAATTGACGTAAATAGAAAAAGGAATCTTAATAGAGACTCAATTTTCAGAATCTACTCAATGACCAAACCAATAACAAGTATCTCAATAATGATGTTACTTGAAAAAGGTTTAATTAATATTTCTGATGAAGTAGAAAAATTTATTCCTGAATGGGAAGAATTAAGTGTTTATCAATCAGGTAGTTTCGAAAACTTAATAACTGAACCTCCAAAAAGAAAAATGATAATAAAAGATCTTTTGATGCATAGATCGGGATTAACATATGATTTTGAAGAAACTTCATTTGTTCAAAAAATTTATTTAAAAGAAGAAATAAAAATAGCTAGAGCAAAAGAAAAACGTTCTGCAGATCAATATATTAAAAAGTTAGCTGATATACCTCTAGCATTTTCTCCTGGTGAGTATTTTAATTATTCAATTTCTACTGACATTTTAGGATTTATAATTGAGCGAATCACTAACATGACTTTAGAAGATTATTTCAAAAAATATATATTCGAACCTCTAGAAATGAATGATACTTTTTTTCAAATACCAAACAATAAAATTGATAGACTAGCGACGTGTTACATATTTGATCAAACAAACGATAAATATATAGTTGAAGATGATTTTGAAAAAAGTTCATATAGAGAAAAACCTTCCTGTTATTCTGGTGGAGGAGGTTTATTATCTACAATTGATGACTATATGAAATTCTGTAAACTTCTACAAAATAAAGGTGCAACAAATAATTTAAATATTATTGGTTCAAGAACTGCTGACTTTATGATGTCTAACCACCTAGAAAAAGATATTGATTTGTATGATATAGCAAAAGGTAAATGGGGTACAAATATAGGAAAAGGAGTTGGATTTAGCTTAGGAGGTTCAGTAGTAATAGATCCTATTAAAAATATGAGTCTAAGATCCAAAGATGAATTCTCTTGGGGAGGTGCCGCTTCAACTCAATTTTGGGTTGACCCGAAAGAAAGAATAAGCGTTGTATTTATGACTCAGATGCTTGGCAATCCTCTAAGCAATGAAATGCGAGAAGACTTAAGAACCTTAGTTTATCAAGCACTAATTTAAATGAAAAATATTTTAATTACTGGTGCTACTTCTGGCATTGGGTTAGAGCTAATAAAATTACTAGCAGAAAGAAAATACAATTTATTTTTTTTCGCAAGAAACAAATCTAAATCTGAAAATTTAAGAATCAGTTTAGAAAAAAAATATGACATTAAAGTTGATTATTTAATTTCAGATTTTAGTGATCTAAATTCAATCAAGTTAGCCACAGACGATTTAATTGCCAAAAATATCATTTTTGACTGTCTTATAAATAATGCTGGTAAAGCATACTTTTCTTATGCAAAAACAAAAGATAATCTAGAAAGATCTTTTCAGATAAACTACCTTTCTCATTTCTATATTACTGAGAAGTTAATTGAAGAAAAAAGATTGAATGAAAACTCTCAAATTTTAAATGTTTCATCCATTGCACACAATCCAGATTCTTCGATCAACAGCCTAGATAAAATAAAGCATAAAAAATTAGTAGGAAAAATAAATTTTGAAGATTTAAACTATGAAAAAGTAAAATTTAGAGGGGTTACAAACTTATTTTATTCAAGAAGTAAAATGTCTCAAATCATGTGGTCATATCATCGTTCGAAATCTCTAAAATCAATAAAAATAAATTCTGTTCATCCTGGATTATTAGGGAGTAATGTTATATTTGATAATGGGTTACTTGGCAAAATATTAACACCTTTTTTTAAGCTCTTTTTTAGAAGTAGCAAAGAAGGAGCAAAAAATATTTTGTTTGCAATGGAAAAAATATTAAATGAAGGATTAACAGCCCAATATTTCGATGAAAGGAAAATTAGCGAATCACATAAATCCTCTTACAATCTAGAAAATCAAAAAAGACTATTTGATGTAAGTAATAAATTATTAAGTGATAGAAATATAAATTAAACTATTTCTACTTCATTTTGTATATATCCAACATTTTCTATACTAATTTGTACGCTATCGCCTTCTTGAAGATCTACTACCTCATCATCTTTTCTTGAAATAGCGAATCCCCCTGAAAATTGAATAATTAAATCTGGTGGAGAATCGTGAATAACAGTAGATTTTACGATTTCAACCGGGGATGTCTTATATTCTGTTACGATTGAACCTGATCCGACTTTTTCATTTTTTCTAAATTGATTTATACCTAGCTCCAATTTTAATGGCTTATTATTTTCTTCTTCATCCTCCATTGATAATATACATGGACCAATAGATGCACATCCTTTAAATACCTTTGAAGGAGACACCCAAAAATTTGATTGGGATCTTAGATTACCTGCAACTTCATTTCCTACAGAAATACCTACAAATTTTCCTTTATAAATAATAAATACCACTTCTCCCTCTGAAATAGTTCTATCTGTATCAGATCGAATCCCAATTTTTTCGTATGGATCTACTAATCTTTCTTTTGATCCTTTATACAAAAGTGTCGAAATACTTGGGTTTGCATATGCCGCTTCATTCTTACCATCAGAATTATCTATTTGATCTTTAGAAAGTATTAATCTGTTTCCAAAACCTTCTGCCCACATTTCATCAGGATCTATTGGTTTTATAATTCTTGCGGGGCCTGTTTTGTTTATTGAAGAGTCAATCAATTTTGCTAAGTCAAAAGTTTTACTTTTTCCTTTTCTAAGTAAATTTTTTGAGATTTCATCAACTTTCATATTCGTTACACTACTAATCTCTAATAAGTATTTATAATCAAAAACTAATTCATTTAAACTCGTAAGAGATGTAAGTTCATTTTGATTAGTTTCTACACAAAGGTGAACATTTCCAAATTCTTCTAAAACTCTGTAATATTTCATATAACTCCAATTATTTTTCTATTATAAATATATAACATTTATTAAAGTATAAAAATTAGTTTAAGAAATTATGAACAAAATTGAAGATAATTTAGAAAAAAATATTGAAAAAATCAATATTCCATCAAAGAAAAATTATATTTTCTCTTTTATAATTTCATTGTTCATAACCATCATTATTAACAATATATTTTCCGTTACAGTCGGCAATCTTATTAGTTGGATATTTAACTCAGAAATAGTTTACTCGATTTTTTTCTCTCCTGTATTTAAATCACTCTCTTTAGCAATTTGCTTTAGGCTATCTTACCAAAGGTTTAATCAACTTAATTCTAAAAGAATAATATATTGGCTTTGGATGGTAGCAATAATGCACACCAACTATATAACACTTAGAATAAATTATTCACAAGAATCAAATTCTTATAGTGATTTCGAATTAATAGTTAGGATTTTGTTAGAAATATTAGGATATGTGTTTGCTATCAATTATTTAAATAAATTTTTTGATAAAAAAGATTAGATATGGAATTCTTCAGAAAATTAAAAGGTAGAATAAAAAAACATCCTATTTCTATTTCATTATTTTTAATTTTATTTTTGGTTATTATCACATTAGCAGTCCCCTACTTTGAAACTTCAAATAAAGATCAAGCTAATGATGAATTAATTAATAGCATAACTAACCCTCAAAATATTCCCAAAGAATTTATAAATTTAACAGAGGAATTTTCAAGTGATCAAATTAATAGCATTAAGGATTTAACTGATAAATTTTCTATAGAACAAATTATTGAATTAGAAAAAAAAATAGTTACAGATAATTTTGACAAATTAGATTTTACTGAAATAGAAATTGAAGAAAATTCTGATGATTTTTTATCTGGATCTATAAGTGTAAAAAAGAAATATGAAGATTTGAATTCAGAATATGAATCATTAATGATTGAGTATGAGGCAATCATTGAAAATGTTAATAATATTGAAAAAGATTTTAATTCTAACAAATCTAAAACGGTCACTCTTGCTTTTGAAAATCATTCACTAAAAAGTAAAATCAATGATTTAGAAATTAAAATCAATGATTTAGAAATTAAAGTTCAAAGTGTCACTGATGAAACTAGTAAAATAAATAAAGAACTTGTTGAAGAAAACAAACAAAATAAAATCTCTTTAGAAAATGAACATAAAACTGAAATCTCATTATTAAGTGATGAATTAGATGAGATGATATTAGAAGTGAAGAAAATAAGAGATTCTTATAAAGTCGGGAATAACTATTTATCTTCAACTGTAAGAACCGGACAGTCTGCGAATTTCAAATTCAACTGGTTAGAACTGGAAAAAATTTCTGAAAATGATGCAAGGTACTTGAGAATGGACTTAAATAATATTTCAGACACTAATCCATATAATTTTAGATTAATGAATTATCTTCCTACTGGAAGTATGATCCCTCTTCTTACAAATGATACTCTTGGCTTAGTATCCAAAACAAAAGAAGATCAAGAGTTTTTTATTGGAGATGTAATAAGTTATGTTCCTTCTAAATTTGATGACTCAATTGGTGATATGGAAGGTTGTGATATTTCTCTAGAAGGTATTTTGAAAAAAAATTATAATCACATATCCCATAGAATTATTGATAAAAAATGGGACGATGAAATGCAACATTGGAATTACCTACCTAAGGGCGATCAGAATGCTCTTCATGATGGTTGTTTTATAACTAGTAAAGATATTAAGTACAAATTAGAAATGCTTATAAAAATAAAAAATTGAAAAATTTAAATTAATACTTATTTAGACAAAGAATAATAAGTTTAAGAATATAATAGTAATTATAAATTTTGATTTGCCCATTAGTCTAGCGGTAGGACATCAGACTCTGAATCTGAGAGCCCAGGTTCGAATCCTGGATGGGCAGCCAAGAAGCCCCGTTGGTGTAGTGGCCTAACACGCCGCCCTCTCA
>Ga0315316_10000805_pt1 | contig 21284 bp, 14 predicted proteins | sample M160m3416metaG_FD_203702 | JGI IMG/M metagenome (GOLD analysis project Ga0315316, IMG submission 203702) | Ammonia-oxidizing marine archaeal communities from Monterey Bay, California, United States - M1 60m 3416 | ecosystem: Environmental > Aquatic > Marine > Intertidal zone | place: USA... | reverse complement strand
GCAGGATCTGGTGGCTCTTCTGCACCGTGAGGGGAAAATCCTCTCCCGGGATTATGAGGGAAACGATATCATCCTTAATGCCACCTATCCCAAACGCTTCCTTGCTAACTTTGCAGAATTCGTTATGGCTGAAAAAAAGCAAAATTAACTTAAGGACAACTGAAGTAACGCTAATCCACCCTGATGAAGAAAATCTGGTCCAAGCTAGAAGGTGAACTGACTGCCAAGGCAGGTGCTATCATAGAGTCGCTCAACCCCGGTTCTGAAGAATCCGAAATAGAGGCGCTTGAAGAAAGTATAGGTCAAGAACTCCCCACCGATTACCGGGATTTCCTGCTCACGCACAACGGGCAAAGTCAGGAAAGCAATCCCGGCTTCTTTGACATGTTCAGTCTTATGCCCCTGGAGCTTGTGCAGGAATCATGGGACGAGTTGGAAACCCTGCGAGATGATGCGGGCGAGGAAAATGCCTGCCCCGGGGATTGGTTGCCCTTTGCCGAGGACGGTAGCGGTGACCTGCTGTGCGTTGAACTCGAGAGCGGCGCCGTTAGTAAATTTATCAATGATGACACCAATGAGGATATCGCCGACTCCTTTGAAGAATGGCTTACTGACATTTATGCCACACTGATGAACGCGGAATTCACCTTTGACCCCTCAAGTGGTTGCGGTGTTGAGCCACAGGTGCAGGTGGAAGAGGAGGAAGAGGATTCGGCGGCAGCAAGTGATGATGATGATGTCGTCATGGACGGAGAGGATGGGGATGATGATGGCAGTTCCATGACTTACAAGTTCACTGCCAAGCTCATCGAGATTTTTGAGGATGAGGAAAAAATGGGGACCGTCCCCTGGGGGGACGTGACGCGTGTGCGCATCTCATCCTATGCCGGCGAGCCACTGGTATCGCTCAGCCTTCCGGAAGGCAATGATCCCGAGGAAATCGAGCTGTCTACTCACATCCCGAATGCCAAGGATCTTTTCAAATGCCTCGGAAAACTCAAGGGCTGGGATGCGGACGCTTTTCAGGAAGCGCTGGCAGGTGCCGGCGAAGATGAGGTGATCCTCTGGCAACGCTGAAGTTTGTCCAAGCGGCCAATCCTGATAAGCCCTGCACAGGCCGTGCAATGCGCCCAGCTAGAGCTTCTGGCGTGACGCGGTGCGGGCATCCTCGTATGCCTTCTTGGCTGCGGCATGCTTCTCTTCAATACGTGTCGGAATTTCACCATTGCGCCCAACCTTACGCCTGGCAGCCGCATGATCCTCAATCTCCTCCAGATAATCCTTTGAGGACTCCAGCATGAGAGCGGCATCCGGATGAACCTTGTCCTCCACTTTCCTCACCTGAGCAACCAAATCCCGCATATACTTGCGCAAATCGCGATCACTAAACTTGTCAAGATGAGTGCTTTTGGCCAAGGCAATCCGGCCGTCCATGTAAGAAATACAACGTTCCAGCGAATAGGTCTTGGCCACTTTCTTGGTGCGCATCCTGGCATAGGCAAAGGCGGTATTGTTGCCCTTGTTGGAGCGCCCGGCAGCCACTATGCGAGCCCATACCTGCTCATTGGAAAGCATGCGAATAGATCTCTCGCGCAATACTTTCTGCGCTTCAGCAAGGTCAACAATGGTCTTGCCCTTGCCTGTTTCAGAGGCAATGGCACGAATGAGTTCCAGGACTTCCTCCAGCCCGTTACACGATAAAACCTGGACGCTGTTAAGAGTCATCCAGTCCTCATCCAGAATGAAGTCGTCCAGGGTGCCGGATGGCACCTGGCCGGTAATAAGGTACATGCTTTTTTTCACCACAGCCTTGGGGGCCCCAAACGCACTGCGGCTTTTGGGCTTCTCCTCCTCTGCCTCAGCCGGTGGCAATGCAGCCTTGGCGGCCAATGCAACCGCATCCACATAGGAAGCGTCTGCCCTCGCCTTGTCTCCTGAACGGGTGACCTTTCCCGTCCGGCTCATGCCCCCGAACAACACCACGTTCTCAGGGATTTCGATGCCGGAAAGAAGGCACTCGATAAGGACTGCGGCAGCAAAATTCGGAGGTGCGCTGTCTGCCTGAATCTCATCAATAATAAAATGCACCGTCTTGTCGCGGGGCCAGCCCTGGGACTTGTATTTCTTGGGCAGGTAAGTCATTGCCGCTATCATCGGCTTGTTATCAAGCTTGGGTTTCAATTCAAAGGTGGCCTGCATCGGCCCGGAATCCGCCTTGTCGATAATCTCGGCAGTCACCTCGGTAACCACCATGGCGGGAGGACCACCGGTAAACATCGGCAATACCACCTTCACCGAAAGGGCATCCCCTTCAGGTTTCATGTCCTCCTCCCCGGGTTTCACCGGAAGAATTGCGCCCGGGGAAACCGGCTCATACACCTTCTCCTCTTCACTGCCCGGGGCATTGCTCCCAGGGGGAGCCTTGGGCAATTTTTCAGGGCTGCCGGCAATCTGGTTGGGCTTGGTCAGACTGATCTGAATAAAGCCGTCACCCTTGACCAGCTTGCCGCGTGCATAGACCACTTTGCCGACCTTCTCCTCAATCCCCCATCCCTTTGAGGCATCGAAGTCATCAGGTTCAATCAGCAGCCGGAACCCGCTACCCGAGAAATAAATGCGCAGGGTCGCAGTGGCGGGCGAAAGGTTGGAATCACGCACCTTACCGGTCACAATCACGTTTTTCCCGATTGCCGCGGTTAATGCCGCTTCATCGGTAACGTCAATGGGTGCTTGCTTCTGCCCATCCTGGCAAATGCCATGCGTGCCAACCATGAGGAGGCTAAGAAAACTAATTACGAGGGTTTTCATCGGGTTTCAGGAGCTATAAGAAAAATACCATATCCGGCCAGCAAGTTGCTAGCCAAATACATCTTCACCAAAAATTGCCTTCGCGGCCTGGGCGACATCCTTGTCCCCCCGACCGGAAAAATTACAGATAATAAGGCCCTTCTTGCCAAGCTCTGGGGCAAGTTTACGCACCCCTGCAAGACCATGGGCAGTCTCAAGAGCAGGAATAATGCCCTCGATCAACGATACCTCCTGAAAAGCCTCAAGGGCCTCGGAATCCGTTGCGTATGTATACTCGGTTCGGCCAATGTCCTTAAGATAAGCATGCTCAGGACCAACCGCCGCGTAATCAAGGCCGGCCGAAACGGAATGAGTCAACTCAATCTGGCCGTCGTCATCAGCAAGCAACCAGGTTTTTGTGCCCTGTAATACACCGAGTTTGCCTCCCTCGAAGCGTGCAGCATGCTCACCGCGGCGGATGCCCCGTCCACCGGCCTCGACACCCAGCATTTTCACGGACTCGTCATCGAGAAAAGGGTGAAACAAGCCGATGGCGTTGCTGCCGCCGCCAACACAGGCCACCAGGTAATCAGGCAGGCGCCCTTCACGTTCAAGGATCTGCTGCCTGGCCTCCTCACCGATGACCCGGTGAAAATCTCGCACCATCATCGGGTATGGATGGGAGCCCAAGGCTGACCCCAGGATATAGTGGGTATTGGCCACATTGGTCACCCAATCCCGCATTGCTTCGTTTACCGCCTCCTTAAGTGTCCGCTGGCCGGCTGTGACCGCGCGCACCTCGGCGCCCAAAAACCGCATTCGTGCAACATTTAAAGCCTGCCGCTCCATGTCCACCTCCCCCATGTAAATCACGCACTTGAAACCAAACCGCGCGCATACTGTCGCGGTGGCAACACCATGCTGGCCAGCGCCGGTCTCGGCAATAATGCGATCCTTACCGAGACGCTTTGCCAGAAGAATCTGTCCCATGGCATTATTAATCTTGTGCGCACCGGTATGCAGCAAATCCTCACGCTTGAGATAAATCCGTGCCCCGCCCAGTTTCTCACTCCAGCGCTGTGCAAATGTCAGCGGTGTCGGCCGGCCCACATATTCACGCAGCAATTCATCAAGCTCGGCGGCAAACGCAGGGTCCTCCTTGGCCCGCTCATACTCAAGGGTAAGCGCCTTAAGAGCAGCCATAAGCGTTTCCGGGACGAACATGCCGCCATAAGTGCCAAAATGCCCTAGGGCATCAGGCAATGGATGAGGGGTGATATCACTCATTTCGCGAGCGCAATCCTAAGCGATTTAAGCCGCAGTATCAAATTCGCTAAGTTTTGTTTATGATCGTGACGATCGGCACCTTGCAGGGTAGGATAGAAAGCATGAATCATCAGCTTTTACGTTCTTTATTGGCGGTCATCATTACCCTGCAGGCCGCCCGGGAAACGGCCTGCAGCCAGGAATGGGCTCAATTTAGAGGCCCGGGAGCCTCAGGTCTCTCTGAAGCAAAGGGAATCCCCGCAAAAATCAGTGACAAGAACATCAGGTGGTCAAGGGACCTGCCCGGAACCGGGCATTCCTCACCTGTTCTCTGGGGCACCACTATTTTCCTGACTGCCACGGATGGAGAAGCCGGGGGAGTTCGATATATCTTGGCCCTCGATGCAAAAAACGGTGAGGAAAAGTGGCGCAATAAACAGCCCTTCGGCGTCTATCGGCAGCATCGCTTCAATGATTACTCCTCATCAACACCATGCTGTGATGCTAGCGGTGTGTATGTCACATGGACTTCTCCAAAAGGCGTTGAAGTCGTTGCGATGGATCATGCCGGCAAGCAGCGATGGAGCAAGGTGCTCGGAAAGTTTTATGCCAAGCACGGCAGTTCCGCTTCACCGGTCCTTGCGGGGGGGGCGCTGATAATCGGCAGCCACGGTGAAAACGGCGCAAGCTTCATCGCCGGCCTTGATCCTGAAAGCGGGAAAGAAAAATGGAGGATCAAAAGGGAATCCAATGACAAGGGAGCCTACAGCACACCCGTGACACGCCGCGCCCATGATGGTATCCTGGAGCTCGTTTTCAGCAGCACTGCTCACGGCATCACCGCGTTGAACCCGGCAAATGGCAAGATTCGCTGGGAACACGATGCCGGGTTCTCCCAAAGGTGTGTCGGCGGACCGGTGATCTCCGGGAACACCATTTTTGTTGCCGCGGGTTCAGGGCAGGGAGGCAAGGAATCCGCCGTGGTCAATGTCAGCGATGGCAAGCCGATGGTTGCCTGGGAAGCCGGCCTGAAAGGCTTGCCCTATGTCCCGACAGGCCTGTCCTTCAAGGGCCTGATGTTCCTGCTTAATGATGGGGGAATAATGACATGCCGGCGTGCCAAGGATGGAGAAATCCTGTGGCAGGAAAGGGTGGTTGGTGCGCCTTACAGCTCACCGATTTGTATCAACGACAAGATTTACTGCTGTAGTAAGGAAGGGGATCTCAATGTCCTGCTGGCCAGCGACAAGCTCGAGCCGGTCAGCTCCTACAGGTTTCCGGAGGGCATTTACGCCACGCCTGCCGTGGCCGGGGGAAATCTCTTTATCCGCACCTTCTCAAAGCTTTATTGCATCGGGGAATAGCCCCAAGTCAGGGGCAGAACAAACGCTGCCCTGCACGCAAACCGCTGCTGGAAGCAAGGTGTCAGTGGTCGCTCAAAAATGCAGGCCCAGTTCAGCCCGGCGGTTGTAACGGCGACCTTTCGGGTCATCACTGCCATCATTACGCTTATTGGACTTCCAGGGTCGCGCCTCACCCAGTCCCTCTGCAATCACCTGATTTGCAGGGACACCATAGATGCTTATTTGCTTTTTGACGGCCGCGGCACGGGCGGCAGATAAGCGGACATTGTAATTTTCACTGCCCAGCGCATCGGCGTGCCCCACGATATTGAGGGTCTTGCTGCCGTCAGTCTTGAGGATGCCGGCAAGGATTTCAACCTGTCGCTTTGCCCTAGGCAGCAACTCGGCCTTGTCGTATTCAAAATACAGGACCAACATGTCGCCTGACCCCGGTCTCGACTTGATCGGGGTGAAGGGCACTTTACCGGCCTCCGAGGCGGCAATGTAGGTATCCAGCAGCTTGCCAAAGTTGATCTCGGTGACCCGCCACGGACCTTCCTTTCCGGAACGCTTCATCACGAGACCGAACTCGGTGGGTTCACCCAGCTTGTTTGAATCCACATGGGCAATAACCCACGCTTTATCGGTACTTAAGGCAGTGGCAACAAGGGGCTTTTGCTGGCGAAGTCTGATCTGGCCTTCCTCAAAGACAATGCACAAACCGGCGATTTTTTCCTCGGGCACACTATCCGAATCGCAAACTGCCAGGGCGGTTTCATAATCCAGCCGGCGAATCGCGGTTATAAATCCATCCGCCACCATGAGGGCGTCCTTCTCAGCCTTTGCATTCCCGGGGATTGAGTCCGGAAGAGCGAGCGCGGAGCCAACAAAAGCATCAATGGCCGGTGGATAGTGAATCTTTTGCACCGACCACTCGATGTCCCCTTCCTCGTTGATCTTTTTCACCAAATCGATGAATATCCGCTCTGAAGCTCCCGGTGGTGTTGAACCATCACGCTTGCGTACAGGCAGCACCCACCGCACCACATCGCCAATGGCGCCGACTTCTGCAGGCTTTTCCCCAGCAGCAAGCTCGTAGCCGGCTTCGCCAAAGATGACCTCAAGGGACGCGGCACTGCCACCTGAGCCGTTTCCAAGCAGTTTTGCCGCACCAGTAAAGTCACCGGCAGCAACCCGCTTGGCAATTTCGCTGACCAGATTTGCCGGCCCGGGCTCCGGTGGAACAACAGGTTGCGGCAGGTTAGCCGGCTCGGGAATGTCGATCGGTTCCGGTATCTCTACCACGCTGTCAGGTTGACCGGCGCCACTGCCTGCCTGACCGCCCGTCACATCAAGTTGCTTTCCCTTATTTCCGGGGATGCTTTCTGCAATCGGGTCCTGTTTCAGGGCCGGCCGTGTCACCAGAAAAAAGACGGCAACGCTCACCATCACGGCGGCAATGACCGCCAGGGTCGCTATGCGCCCGGAACCCCTTTGTGATTCACGAGTCTCCATGATCACCAAGCTTAAACAAACTGCGCGCCTTTTCAGCTACAAAACGCGAGAAACTTGAGAGGTTGCTCCCCGGCAGGCTGTTTTACAGGTTAAAAGGGGCCAAGGCAGGAACCTTCGAGGCCGGAAAATCCTGCCTGTAGCCCCGCCTGCGACGTATAACAGGCAGAAACGATACAGACGGCACTGCCGTCATTCCTGTTCCCTTTCTTTTCAGCAACGCTCAATGAAGCTTGATGAGCATTAAATATGGATGGCTTTATCATGCACTGCCCCGACCGCCTCATGCACCATCTCACTCAATGTCGGGTGTGCATGGATCGTGTTCTCGATATCCTCATAGGTAAGTTCCGCTGAAATCGCAACGCCCAGTTCAGCGATCAACTCCGTGGCCTCAACACCAATAATGTGCGCCCCCAGGATCTCGCCGTGCGGCTCGCCAATAATCAGCTTAATGAAACCCTCGGTTTCGCCGATCGCCTGCGCCTTGCCGCTGGCCTGGTAAGGGAACTGCCCAACCTTGAACTCAAGGCCTTTATCCTCAGCGATTTGCTCCGTGAGCCCCACGCTTGCAACCTGTGGCTGGCAATAGGTGCATCCCGGGAAACTGTCGACTTTTCGCGGGCTATGGTCCGTGAAAAGGCCTTCAACGCACTGGGTCGCCTCAAAGCTGGCAACATGTGCCAGCCACGGTGGGCCAATGATATCCCCTGCGGCAAAGACGCCGGGAATACTGGTTTGATAATTCCCATCAGTGACGATATAACCACGATCAAGCTCAGGGTCGATTCCTGCCGGCAACACCGGAGCGACCCCAATGGCAACCAGAGCAGCCTCGGCGCTCAACGCCTCGGTCTCGCCACCTTCCCTCTCAACGGTAATTTGCACACTGTCCCCGGAATCCTGCGTCGAAGTCACCTTTGTGGAAGTGAGCACCTCAATTCCCTGCTTCTTGAAATTGCGCTCCAGCAGGTTGCTGATGTCCCTGTCCTCAACCGGCAGGATATTGGGCATCATCTCAACCAGCGTTACCTTGGTGCCGAAGGCATTGAAGAAATAAGCGAACTCGGCACCAATGGCACCTGCCCCTATGATGATGACATCTCGTGGCTGACGCTCCAAGACCATCGCGTCACTGCTGCCAATGACCGAGCTGCCGTTCATGGGCAAGTCGGGAAACTCACGGGTCTTGCAGCCGGTTGCGATCAGGATATTCTCAGCCTCAAGCACCTGGCTGCCACCGTTGGAGTCTGTAACCTCCACCTTGCCTGCCTCCGGTATCGAGCCGGTGCCGAGCACATAATCCACCTTGTTCTTCTTGAATAGAAACTCGATACCGCCAGCCAAACGGTCTGAAACCTGGCGGCTGCGACCAATAATCTTACTCCAGTCAAAGGAGAGGTTGTCGAAGGTAAAGCCAAACTCATCGCCATGGTTCTGCATCAGACGGTAGAGCTCTGCATTGCGCAGCAGGGCCTTGGTTGGGATGCATCCCCAGTTCAGGCAGGTGCCGCCGGCACGCTCCCTTTCCACACAGGCAACGGTTTTACCCAGTTGCGCGGCACGCAGCGCCCCAACGTATCCCGCTGGTCCGCCGCCAATAACAATAAGATCGTATTTCGACATGATTTGCTTGGTCACTGCTTCCCTAGCTTCAGCAAGAGTTATTTCAACCCCCAACTGCAAAGATGCGCTGCACTTTTTGCCGGTAAGCGGACAATTTTGCACTTCTTGGCCCATGCTGGAGGCCAGAAAGCACCTAGGTAATAATTTTTGCCGCTAGCACATACAGGGTGCTAAATTCAAACTGTTGATATATCACCCCGTTTTGCGGCAAAGACTCAATCCATCATTCGTTCAGTATTGAAACCGGAATTCCTCCTGACACCTGAGATCGCTTACCTCAATCATGGTTCATTTGGGGCCTGTCCGAGAACCGTGTTTAATGCATATCAGGACTACCAGCGCGAACTTGAGCTTGAGCCGGTAAACTTCCTGCAGCGCCATTTCCCGGAAAAAATGCAACTGGCAAGGGTGAAGCTTGCCGGTTTTTTGCATTGCCATGCTGACCAGATTGCCTTTGTGCGCAATGCAACCTACGGCATGAATCTTGTGGCACGTTCTCTGCCCATTGGTAATGGCGACACGGTGCTAACGACTGATCACGAATATGGTGCAGTAGACCGGATGTGGCAGACGCTCTGCTCGGAAACCGGTGCCAAACTGAAACGTGTCCAGATACCTCTGCCGGTTCGATGTAACCAAGATTTAATTGATGCCATCGTTGAGCAAATTGATTCTTCTGTCCGTGTCTTGACCTTCTCACACATCACCTCGGCTTCCTCGTTGCGTTTTCCTGTTGAAGAATTGGTAAATGTTGCCGCCAAGGCCGGGATCATTTCTGTCATTGATGGGGCGCATGCACCCGGTCAGATCTCATTGGACCTTGATCGATTGAATGCCGACTTTTATGTGGGTAACTGCCACAAGTGGCTGCTCTCGCCCAAGGGGGCCGCCTTTGTCCATGTGGCCGGTAAGTGGACCGATCATATACGTCCGCCAATTGTCAGCTGGGGAAATATCTCGAAAGGTTCAAACGCCCTGCTTCTCGAGAATGAATGGCAGGGCACTGCCGACATCTCGGCGACTCTCGCTCTCGCTGATGCCATTGCCTTTCTTGAAAACCATGACTGGTTTAATGAGGTTATTCCCAACTGTACCCGCTTGCTCAACAGGGCGACCTCCTGCCTGCTTGAAATCACCGGCCAGCATGACATCTACGGGAGTGCAGAGCTCCGGTCTCCGCAGATGGCCTCTTTCCTGCTTCCGGAGGGCGACCACTCCGGCCTGCATTCGCGGCTCTTTGAGGAATATCAGGTGGAATTGCCGGTGTTCGCTGCCCCGCAGGGCAATTTATTCCGGATATCGCTGCAGGCATATAACACGGAGGGGGATATCACCCGGCTGGCAGCCGCCCTGCAGGACCTGCTGAAGGACAGCTAGCAGCTTTCAAGGTAATTGACCAGCAGGCGAACCCCCACGCCCGTTCCGCTGCTGCCGTCCTGGTAATCACGGTCCCCGGCACCCCAGGCGCTCCCGGCAATGTCGAGATGCGCCCAGGGAATATCCCCGACGAAATAGGAAAGAAATGCCCCTCCGGTGCAGGAACCCGCCCCTGTTTCAGGACCGCTGATATTTCGCAGGTCTCCCACGGCCCCCTTCATTGCCTGCTTGTGGTATTCCAGGATCGGCAGGGGCCAAACCTGTTCTCCGGTTGCCTCACCACAGGCAACCAGCTCGTCAAGCAAGGCCTTGCTGTTACCCATTACCCCGCTCAGTTCATGGCCAAGGGCAACAACCACAGCGCCTGTAAGCGTTGCCAGGTCAATCATCGCATCCGGCTTGATTTTCTTCGCCGCATAGGCAAGTGCGTCAGCCAGAATCAACCTGCCTTCGGCATCCGTGTTAAGCACCTCAATTGTCAAGCCGTTGCAGGCCTTGACCAGGTCCCCGGGCTTATTGGCCATGCCGTCGGGAAGATTTTCCGAGGCGGGCACCAGGCCGTGTATCTCCACATCCGGCTGCAGCGCCGCCAATGCATCGAAAACACCCAGAACGGCTGCCCCTCCGGACATGTCATATTTCATTTCGTGCATTTTCCCGGAAGGCTTCAGGCTGATACCTCCTGAATCAAAAGTGAGCCCCTTGCCTACGAGGCATATTTTTTTCCTGGGCTGCTTTACGGGCTTGTAGACCATGTGTATCAGATAGGCCGGTTCCGAGGAGCCCCGGGAAACGGATAAAAGTGAACCCATTGACATACGCGCCATCGCTTTCTCGTCATGCACCCTGCAGGAAATCCTCGGAGAAGCTGATGCCAGCCTGCGTGCTTCACGCACCAGATCACGGGGTCTCATCAGGTTGGCCGGAGTGTCCTGCAAGCGCCGGGCCAGCAGATTGGCATCAGCAATGGCATGTCCACGACGAACGCCTGCATTGAAAGGCTTCTCTGCATAGAGGGAAATGCGCTTCAAGCTTGCGGGTTGGGAAGTGCTTTTAAACCCAGAGAGTTGATATGATCCCATTATCAACCCCTCAGCAAGGGCCTGCCCAAATTCAGTCGCCCGCCGCCCGCATGACAAGTTAACCCAAGCCGACGCTGATCGGCCTCCGGTCTCCTGTGCCTTTTTAACCGCAATGGCAGCACTGCGCCGAAGTAATTCCCCGCTAATAGCCCCGCCTTTACCAAGGCCAAGTAGCAAAACGCGTTTAGCTGCCCCCTTTAGCGCGTCGGTGATGTGCACTTCACCCTCCCTCCCGGCAAAGGACTCAATGGCATTGGCCGGGATACTGACACCCTTGGGTAATTTCATTTTCCTGCCTTCTTCACCAAAAATGATCAGTAAGTCAGTCCGGGTAAAAGGTGAGCTGGGCGCCTTGGTGTTGATTTTGATCGACATTATGAAATGATATTATGCCTAACCCCGGAGAAAAAGGAAGCTATCCTTCCCTCCTATTCCAACCCGCCTTGGAAAACATTGATGCTTTCCGGTTCACATGTTCTAATCACGGCTTTCCAATACTAAACCCGCATGAATATCCGCCCATTTGCCCATCTGGCCTGCCTCGCTCTCCTTCACTCCACCGCATTTGCGCAATCCACTTTCACCGGCTCCGGCAACTGGCTTGAGGGCGAATTCTGGGACCTGGGCATTCCCGGTGACGGGTCAACCGCCACGGTAAACGGTGAATGCATTATCAATGAGAATACCGTTGCCGCACAGGCATTAAACCCCGGCAGGGTTAACATTGGCGATACGGTAAGCGGAAAATTAACCGTGGCCGGCGGAACGCTTTCCGGCGCACACGGCGGCGCTGCCGGTATCTGGGTCGGCCTCAACGGCGGCAACGGCATGCTGGAGGTGAACAGGGGAGCAACATACCGGTCGCAGGGCGCCAACATGCGCCTTGTCGTGGGGGATGACTTCGGGGGCAGCGGCACAATCATCGTGTCCGGAGAACTGCAAATCTACAAGTTCATGGAGATCATCAACGGAACCCTGCAAATGATGCCTGATGGCATCTGCAATAAGTTCAACAGCAACGATCCCTCCGTGGTTGGGGCAAACGGCACACTTTCCTATGTGATCGACGGGCCCGATATCGGCACTATCTCACGCTCCAACACAACCGGTTTGCAACTCAGCCTCGATCCGTTAGCCAACCTTGAAATCAGCCTCGACGGCGATTTTGCAATGAATGACTCCTGGGCAATACTCAACTACACGGTGCTCACGGGACAGTTTTCCCAGGGTATCTCATTCGTGAACCAACAGGGTTATTCGTTCAATATTGATTATGGTTCAGGCTTCAACGACGAGGTGCGCGTAACCCTTGTCTCCGATGAGGACCGCCCAAGAATTAGCATCTTCACCGCCAATCCGGACTCCCTCTCGCAGGGACAAGCCAGCAGCCTGTCATGGACGGCGGGAAACTTTGAAACATTAACGCTGTACCCGGGCACAAGGGATGTGAGCGCCCTTACCACAATCGACGTCACGCCGGACCAGACAACGACCTATACTCTGAGCGCCGAACTCGACGGGGTTGTGGTAAGCCGGGAAGCAACCGTAGTCGTCGACGAGTTGCCGGTCATCAACAGCTTCACTGTCTCCGATGAGCTGATCGCGCCGGCTGAAAACACGACACTGGCATGGGATGTCTCCGGGGCTGACACGATAGTCATTACCCCGCTTCCTGACGCAGTTGCCGCAAGCGGAACTGCCGTGGTGTCGCCGGCTGAAACAACCCGCTACACACTTACTGCTGCCAACGGCAGTGGCTCTGTTGATGCCAGCCTTCTAGTCACTGTTGACGCCATTGACGCAGCACTTGTAAACCGCTTTGATCCTGCCCTGCCGGGACAAACAGGCGGTGCGCTGCTTGATAGCGTAGGCACCACCAATATTGACATGACCGGCGGCTTGCTGGTCACCGAAATCACCACACCAAACACCGTGTTTACTGCCGCCATGGACCGCTTAAATCAGGCGGCCAATACCGGAGGGGATGCAGGAGATGGATTCCCGGTGATGCCGGCCACTTTTGAAATATGGGTCAGCATCGCCTCGCTCGATGAACGGCCACAGGTGATTTTCGAGACCGGTTCCCCCGGCAACGGCACCAGCCTGCTCATTAACCAAAACAATATCCGTCTGCTGCACAGCACCGATGGTGCCACCACTATTGATATCTCACTGCCAACCTCACAACTTAACATCACCGCGGACGCGATACAGATTGCCGCAACTCTGGATTCCGTAAATGGACGTGCCAACCTCTACGCCAAGGGCGCCGGCGGTGGCGACACAAGCACTGGGGCAGACGGCAGCTTGGGAGCCTCGGACGCACGTGCCAGCCTCTTTGTATGGTCCGGCTTCGGCGGCGCAGCCGCAGGGGTGCTTGGCGGCGCAGCCGCAGGCATTCCCGGAGATGTAACCTCACTAAAGGGCAGTATCCATCTGCTGAACATCTATGACCGTGCGCTCAGTGCCGCCGAAGTGCAGCAAACCTTTGAGCGCAAGGTGGTGGAAGTCCCAAAAGGAGATAACGATCTCGACGGGCTGCCTGATTTCTGGGAACTGACATTCTTCCCTGACATCGCGGGTCAAAACGCAACCGACAATGGCGACGGCGACGGGTTGGACAACGCCGCAGAACTCATTGCCGGCACCGACCCTACCAAAGCCGACACTGATGGTGACACCCTTTCTGATGATGCTGAGCTGGACTCCGTGCCCGCAACCGACCCCAATAAGGCTGACAGTGACGGGGACTTATTGACAGACGGCGAGGAGGTCAATGGCAACCCCGCCAGTAATCCCACCCTGGCGGATTCCGATGAAGATGGCTTTTGGGACGTGTTTGAAATCGAGGCCGGCTCCGACCCGGGCAGTGCCGCCAGCCTTCCAGAGGCGGATGCCGTTGCCTTGCCCACCGGATCCCGCCACGTTGCGGAAAGCTTTACCTCCATGGAATCCCTGTTCCCGGGAGCGGATACCGAGGACGCCAGTTTCCGCCTTTGGGCCGACTTCTCGGAGAAAACCGACGGTCAACGTGAAGTGATCTTTGAAACCGGGGGCGCGACAGTTGGTCTCTCCCTGGTCTATGAGACAGGCAGTGAACTTGTCCTTCGTGCTGCCGGTGACGGTGGCAACACCGTTGCAACGATCCGTCATGCCCTGACAGCCGAAGACATTGCTGACGGTCCACTGGAGATCATCTTCAGTTACCAGGTGGAAGATGAAGATTTTCTGTCCAGAATCTTCCTCTTTGTCGATGGTATCGAAGCGGGTAGTGAATCCGCTGCACTCGGCGGGGACTGGACCGGCAGCAACGGTGCTGCCTTCGGTGCTGCCAGTGCAAACCTGGCTGCTGCCGGTGGAAATGAAGCGCTAACAGGCATTGCCCCGGTAAATGTTGCGATCGACTTCCGCAAGGGACTGGCATTTTACCGTGGAGCAATTTTCCTGGATGGTGGTCCGGGCAGCGTGCCTTTTGAAATTATCTCCATTACCCGAAATGCGGAAACCAATATTGAGATTATCTGGAACACACAGCCCGGGGTCACATACGCAGTTGATCGCTCCGTAGGTCAAGGCACCTTCGATTGGCAGGAGATGGATGATGGAACCATCGGCACCGGCGCACCGGCCAGCTTCAGTGACAACAATGTGCCGCCCGGGTCAAGGACGGCCCTTTACCGGGTGCGCATCCTCGAGTAAAAGGCAGGATTACGCGCTGGGACCTGTGCCTCGCACCTTGCCTGGCAATTCAATGCCCAGTTGCTCAAGGATCGCATGCAGATTTTCACCACGGGCAACGCGGGTGCGTTTCCCATCCTCACCGATACGCACTGCCCGAAAATACCCGTAACGCATATTATGTTGCTCAATTTCAAACCTTCCCCGGTCACTTCTCCGCAACACCTCGACAGGCAATACTTTATTCCACCACACGCTTCCTTCCCCAACCGGCATGATAATATTGAGCTTGGTCTTTCCCGGAATCCGAATCCCCCTTTTATAAAGCTCAAGGGAGGCAATGGCACCGGCAAGTCCCGAGTAGTCAATGTGCACGCCAACACCCTTGTGGGCATGGGAACATGACACCCTGCGGTTTTCAAAAACAGCATGGTCGTCAAATCCCACTTGACCCCCCGCGGGAATTTCACTCATGAATTTGAAGGCCGCACTGTGCACCGTGTCACGCACCGGGGAATGATAATTGATGATCCTCATCCCCTCCGGCAATACTTCCCTGTCACTCAGGGTGGTGTCACTGGTCATCGCGGCTCCAAGAAAATACACCCCGCAAAGGTTGCCAAGCGGCGATTTCTTATCCTCCAGTGCCCCCATAATAACCCGTGAACCGACGCTGAATCCGACCAGTACATAGGGGGATTGTTCCTCCTCCAGCCGATCAATAATTTCCCTCCTGAAGCGTTCTGCCTCCCGATCAGCCCGCCTCTGTGAGCTCTGCCACGATGCCCCGGCACGCAGCGGGTCTACCTTTACCGAGTCCCACCGGTAATTCAGAACCCGGGATCGATTATCCGCCCCCGCCAGAAATTCCCGCATGTTGTCACAAAACTGCGGTGACTTCTTTTCCCCCCCAAAACCATGGATATAGACAAAGGTGATCACGTCGTCATCGCCCTGGCCTGCCGGCCGTGCCGCTGACGGCTTAAGGCTGCAGAAAAAAAAGGCCAGCATGGTGACCGCAAAAACTGATCCGACACGGGTTGAGCCACAGGTATTGCTGTTTGCTTTCATGGTAAAAGCCTAAGGGGGCAACGCAGCAGAAGGGAAATCGATAATTTAAATTGCCTGATTGTTTCAATTAATGTTTGGCATGGCTGAAACCAACAACAAAAGGATGATATTTCCCCGGGGAAATCAAAGGGTTAGACACCCTTTCCCTGCCCGTGCAAAGCCATTTGGCGTTTACCCTTTATTGCCAACCCCGAGAGCAACCAGCCGGCCGCGTGCATTGCGGGTATAAATGGCACCGTTTGCCAGGACCGGCACGGTCCAGCATCGGCCACTGTTAACCTGTGCGCGGGACATGGCATCGAAGCCCCCGGGAGAGGCTTTCGAGATCACCAGTTCACCGCGCTCGGTTAAAACCATCAGCCGGTTCCCTGCTGCACTCACCGTGCCACAGCCAAATCCCTGCTGCTTCCACTTGACCTCCCCGGTGTCAAACTTCATGCACACAAGGTGCTTTTTGCCAATGCCATGGGTGTTGCCGCTGATCCCATAGAGATGCCCGTCAATCAACACGCAATTGGCCATGTGGTTACTGATGGCCTTATTACTGTATATCTCCTTGAAAGAATCGCCGTTAAACTCAAAAAGCCCGCAGCCACGGCCATACCCGGTTGAAATAAATATCTTATTGCCAATGACAACCGGGGTGGTGGCATTGGTACTGAAGCGTGTCTTCCATTCCTGTATGGCAATGGTCTTTCCGGTCGCCACCTCAAGCACCACCAAACCCTCGGTTTTCAAGGTCACGAGCAACTTCCGTCCCTTGTAGAGAAAAAGTGCCGGCGTGGCATAAGCCGGCTTGAAGCGTTCGCTCTTCCAGATAATTTCCCCGCTCTGGCGATTATAGGCAATGGTATGCGCTGCCTCAATAATGAGCGCATCTCCTGAAATGAGCGGTGAACCGGCAAAGCCCCATTCGGCTGGCTTGCCCATTGCCGAATCTTCAAGTACATCCCGTCCCCAGACCTTTTTGCCGCTCGCTGCCATGTAACAGTTCAATTTGCCGTCCTTGCCGAGAGTGTAGGCACGCTCCCCGTGTATGGTGGGCGTTGCCGCCGGTCCACCCTCATGCAGCCGGGGCAGCAGGCCGGCAGGGTAGCTGTCCGACCAGATTTTCTTGCCACTCTTAACATCCAGGCAATAGACGGTCTCCTGGCCGCCTGATTTTTTGCCATCATGCCCAAGGGTGTATACCCGCCCGCCGACAACTGCGACACCGGCAAAACCTGTCCCGACCTCCACTTTCCAGAGAACATTGTCTATGCTTTCAGGATTCCAATCCGTTTCCGCAGAAATCCCGTTGAAAGCCGGGCCCCGCCAATTCGGCCAATCGGCAGCCCCCAGCGGGGCAATGCAAAGGCAAAAGGCCAAAAAGAACTTCCATTTCATGGGACTAAATTAGCGCATTAGGCAAACTTGACCACCGATGATCGCCTATATCCCCGGGAAACCTTCAAATCCGCATCGCCCGTGCTAAACAGGTATGTTAAACTCTTTTTCAAAGTGGCCATTGAAGAGTTAGCAATCAACCTTGGGAACAAACCCCTGCCGACAAAGGCCGCCGCCTACCTGGCAGAGGCCAACCGGCGCATTGATCGCCTTTTTGAAAGCGGGCGCAACAAGCGCATGCCCCGTTTTATTCCCAGCGATGCCCCGGCAATCTATAACGCACTTGATTTCCTCACGCGTGAGGACCTTCCCCTCGGCAGGGTCTACTGCGAATGGGGCAGTGGCTACGGCATCGGTGCCTGCTTTGCCGCCCTGCTCGGCTACGAGGCCTACGGCATCGAGATCGAGGAGGAACTTGTCCATTCCTCGGAGAAACTGGCAGATGATTTCGACATCAAGATCCAAATCATTAATTCCGACTATATGCCTGAAGGTTTTGAGTGCGGCAACGGCATTGGCGGAGCAGAGCTTGTCCGGCCGGAACAACAGGCTTTCGGGCAGGAAAATTTTGATGATGTGGCCCGTTATGAGGGGATGGATCACGGACTGGATGAAGTTGACCTCTTCTTCATTTATCCCTGGCCCGGTGAGCAGGAGTTCGTCCAGGAATTCTTCCACGCCGTGGCAGCCGACGGGGCCATCCTTCTGGCCTACTATGGGGAAAACGACCTTTGTGCTTACCGCAAAACCGCGGCAAGCTTCGACTAGCCGGCAGGGCTGGCGGTAAAGACCACCTTTAAAGCCCCGGCCCGATGGTCCTTGCCCGGGTTGGGCACAAGAATGAAATCATCGGTAATGACAGGATTTAATTTACCGCCTTCGACAATCCTTATGTCCTTCAGTCTTTGCGGAAAATAGGCCACGACCGGACGCCCTCCACGCTGGCTGCCGTTGATATTGACAGGCGCAAATGCCCGTTCCCCCCAGCGCGGCTTGATCAGGAAAGTATACTTGCCGCCTTCCCCTTGCAGTTGTTGCGTGTATGCACAGTCACCGGCGGCAAGCCGGGCATCCCACGCGGGATCGCCATAAAAAACAACCGCATCTCGGTCAAAGAGCAACCCGATGGCATCCTGTGCTCCCAGTCCCGCAGCCTTGGCAACCGGAGTGCCTTTTATCTTGGGACGCATTTTCCCGGCAGCGTTGGGGTCCTCAAGTTCCGTGCGGGCGATTTCCGGAAAGCAGGTTTCAAGCCGGTGGATCAGGGCATGCTGATTGGCAAAATAGGCTTCCGAAAAACTGTACCTTCCGGGCTGCTCAACAAAGTAATCCAGGCATCCCCAGCCTGCATATCCATACCAGGTTGGTACGGTATAGCCAAGCATCTGGCGCACCCCGGCACTCTTCAGCCAGGCCAGCGCCATGGCATCCTGGCTGTCGATATGCCCCATCAGGCAATTTCCGATTGGCATATAGACCTTCGGGTTGGGTGAATTGATATCAATGCGTCTGCCCTTGGTATCGACGCCGAAAAGCCTGCCGTCGGCGCACTTGAAAAACCCGTTGCGATAGGTAAAGCCAATCTGCCAGCCCCGCTCTGTGGCATGACCGGAAGTCACGAATAGTTGCGCTTTGTATTGGGTTAGGGTGGCAGCAAGCGCACCGGTCGTGTCAGCAGGACCGGTTCCCTGCACCGGCGTTCCGCCGGCTTGCTTGCGCACCATCCGACCCTTCTTCAACTCACAATACCAGATCCCCTCGCGGCATTGTTCCAGTGCCACCTCTGTGCCTGAAGCCACCCGCTCAATAATCAGTGGTTGCTGCGTGGAGGCAATATCTTCCGCATTGGAGGCATCATACCCGGTTAGAATGCCCCATAGGGTGTCAGCATAGGGATCATCATCCAACATGCGGGTCATTTGGTGAACCCGGGCGACAAATTCCCGGGTCACTTCCTCATGCCGTGCCACAAAACAGGTATAACGCGGGTGAACCTTGCGTAGTTGCCCAAGCACGGCATCCGGGCGGCCGTCCGGGAAGCGCAGGCTTGCCTTGGCATTGTGCCTGTCGGCAAGCTTCGCAATCACCTTTGCCCACCCCGGGTCATCCGCCGTAGATTGAGAACTCACCACCACATAGGAACCGGGCCCGGCAATCACCGGGACCACGAGGCTTAAAAGGAAAAACAGACACCATTTCATAATGCTTACCCTTACCCGGGTGACGGGCTTGTTCAATCGATGCCCCTTACAGGAGCCCCAATAGTTGATAGCGCAATACTATCGGACAATCTCAAGCTCTATAACCGCTTCCCTTGAATCAAGCAACAGGTGCCTGTCCGTAGACCGGGCAGCAGCCCGGATGCGCAGCTTCTCGGAACTTTGCCCGGACAACACTGTGAGTGGCAACCTTGCTCCTTTCCCATAGCCTTTGCTGAATGTCACCGGAAAAGCCGTTTCACTGCGCAGCGGATCGGAACCGTCAATAGTCCACACGACCTCAAAGAGCTCCCTGCTGCGCACGCTGACCGGCAAGCTCGCAATATTGGTGATGGTCAGGACGGGAAACATGAGTCCTCGTCCTTTGCCGACATGCAGTGCCTCTGCGGGAAGCTGCGTAACGGGAGCTTTCAACTCGAGGTTGATCTGCAACGGTTCAAGGACATAGCGGGCGGCAACGGGTCCGCTGTCAGCCAATTGATCCCCCGCCGCACGTCCACAGTAGGCGAGAATCTCGGATCCGGGCTCCACGCGGATGCCATTGCCGCTATATTCTTTCCAGGGCGAGCCATCAATGCTGTAGTGCATTTTTCGCTCACCTTGCGGGTTTGAATCCCTCAAGTGAATGCTTAGGCTTTCAAAGGCAGCGGCACTGAATCTCCCTGCCGGGGGATCAAAGCGCGGAGCAAGCAGCGAAGGACCGGGCAACGGGGCATTGCCTGCAGCGGAAGACTGCAATTTCGCGGCAACCGATTGAACCTTGTCGTGGGTGCCCTGCTGTTGCGATTGCGGGCTTGCGCCCCTGTTGCCGCGCATCGCGGGTGAGCCAAGGGGAGCGGCATCCTGCCGCCGGGCAAACCGTGTCACGACCTGCACGTTGTGCGGAGCCGCGCCCCGCCAGACCTGAAAGCGTTCACTGGCTACGTTCCAGTAAGCCCATTTTGCGCTCTGCGGGGGCTTGAGCGCAGTCACGGGCAGCATCCTGTGCCCGGAATTCTTGCCCAGCATCGTGACACCAAAATCACCCTGAGCCATTGCCAAACGCACCATTACCCGCTGCGCATTGTCACGCTCGCTGAACCAGCCGCCGGCCTTTTTGTAGCGGGTGACTATTTCATTGAGTGTTTCCACATCGGCAACCAGCCGCTGATCATCAGGCTGGCTGATGCCAAAGGCACGCTGGTGCGTGGAACTCAAAAACCCGACAACAATGAGCAGGGCATAAGCCCCGTGCCAAATTTTCAATGCAGGCCTTCGGGCGCACCAACCGCTTTCCTTTTTGCCACAAACAATCACCATGAGCTGGCTTGCAATTAGAATGTGGTAATTATGAAGCGCAACCTTTATTATTAAATATGCGCTCTATTTCTGAATTATTTCTCAGTTTTGAGATGCTCTGCCTACCTTTTGCCATGCCTTTTGCCGCTTAGGACGAAATCCCGGGTGCCCGACAAGGCTCTGGCGTGAGAGCCACAGGCCAAATGCCGGCATTGCCTTGAACCGCTTCCCCGGGAATGGCGACTCAACGCCCTGAAGGCTTACGCCTTGTCACCCTGCCGGCGGATTTCTTTGCGCTTTGCCGACTGAGCTTTGCCGACCGTTTACGGGCTGTGCTCCATTTCGGTTTGCCTTTACGGGGTTTCGCGCGACGGGGCTCCTCTCCATTCTCTGCAGAAGAGGAGGAAGCCTTAGGAGAACGCTTGGGGCTTGAAAATTTCCGGTCCTGCCCCATGGCTTCGCTCTTGGCCTTTGTCGGACGCCTCGAATTCTTGCTGTCGCCACCCTCACGGCTGCCACCACGGGCACCCTCACGACTGCCACCACGGGCACCCTCACGACTGCCACCACGGGCACCATCCCGGCTACCGCCACGGGCACCCTCACGACTGCCACCACGGGCACCATCCCGGCTACCGCCACGGGCACCCTCACGACTG